>OLJE01000019.1_pt1 | contig 84528 bp, 80 predicted proteins | sample 1601471 | NCBI WGS metagenome assembly OLJE01 (sample SAMN04436603, study PRJEB24849) | human gut metagenome | biome: human gut; feature: NICU; material: stool | host: Homo sapiens | place: USA: Saint Louis, MO | collected 2009-12-10
ATGCCCGAATCGGTTTAAATAAATATTGAAAGATATGGATATCTTTTATCAATAAATAGAATTGTAATGACAAAGATAAAAATTAAATCTTTAGTGCTATTAAAATGAGTTTAATAGTCTGAGTGCCAGGAAAGCACTTTGCAGGTAAAAAAACGGGAACCAATCGGTTCCAATTCTTATACAACCCAGAATCTGGATTACATGTTTTCGATGATCGCGCCTTCCATACCTTTAACAATTAAGTCAGCCGCTTCGGTCCAACCCATGTGGCGCAGCATTACATTGCTAAAATCATAGCAACCATTTGATAAAGTTGAAATTATCATCCTCTCTACTTTCAAATCAGCCTGTAGCTACCATTTTAAACTCATTGATTGTCTAAACTTTGGTTTTAGTTTTGGGGAAGAGTTTTCGCCAAGAATCCAAGTTTTTCACGCCAGCTCATTCAACACACTACCGCTAATGGCAAGCCTCGATGGTAAAGCTGTTGCTGCCGCAGAGGTCCGATTTGAGCGAAAACCGGACGCCCGCATAGCGTGAACAGACATCCGGTATTTTGAAGTGGCAGATTACTTAATCTGCTTACCCGTTTCGTCAATGACCTTCTCGCCATCCTCTTTGGTAAACGCTCCTTTCTGACCTTCCGGTAGGATATCCAACACTATTTCTGAAGGGCGGCAAAGACGAGTGCCAAGCGGCGTAACGACTACCGGCCGATTAATCAGGATCGGATGTTGAAGCATGAAATCAATCAACTGCTCATCACTAAATTTATCTTCATCAAGACCCAGGTGTTCATAAGGCTCAACATTCTTACGCAGTAATGCACGCACCGTAATTCCCATATCTGAAATAAGTTGAATCAGCTCATCACGGGTCGGTGGCGTATCGAGATAATAAATTATCGTTGGTTCGTTGCCGCTGTTACGGATCATCTCCAGCGTGTTGCGAGAAGTGCCGCAGGCAGGGTTATGATAGATGGTAATGTTGCTCATATCTGTATCTCATTACAAAGTGATGGAGTGCCGCAACGCCAGCGCGGCCAGAGTGACAAACAGCACGGGCAGAATCATGATAATACCCGTGCGGAAGTAATATCCCCAGGTAATCGTTATATTTTTCTGGGCAAGCACATGCAGCCAAAGCAGGGTTGCCAGACTGCCAATCGGGGTGATTTTCGGACCTAAATCGCAGCCAATCACGTTGGCATAAATCATTGCCTCTTTGACGATGCCAGTCGCCGTGCTCCCGTCAATCGCCAGTGCGCCAATCAGCACCGTCGGCATATTGTTCATCACCGACGACAGGAACGCGGTCAGGAAGCCGGTGCCGAACGTTGCTACCCATAACCCCTTTTCTGCCAGTAGGTTCAGCACGTCAGACAGATACTCCGTAAGCCCTGCATTGCGCAGGCCATAGACCACCAGGTACATACCCAACGAAAAAATAACGATCTGCCATGGTGCACCGCGGAGGACTTTTCCGGTGTTGATAGCATGACCTCTTTTCGCCACTATAAACAGTATTGCTGCGCCACCAGCCGCTATCGCACTGACCGGGATCCCCAGAGGCTCCAGAACAAAGAAACCGACAAGCAGCAATAACAGGACAATCCAGCCCGCCCTGAACGTTGCCGGATCCTTTATCACACTGGCAGGCGTCTTCAGCAGCGAAACGTCATACGTCGCCGGAATGTCCCTGCGGAAGAAGAGATGCAGCATGACCAGAGTGGCCGCAATCGCTGCCACATCTACGGGGATCATAACGGAGGCATACTGCGTAAAGCCCAGACCAAAAAAGTCCGCCGAGACGATATTCACCAGGTTAGAAACAATTAGCGGTAGGCTGGCTGTATCTGCAATAAATCCTGCGGCCATGACAAACGCCAATGTCGTGCCCTGGCTGAATCCCAGTGCGAGCAGCATCGCAATTACAATCGGCGTCAGGATCAGCGCAGCGCCGTCATTGGCAAACAACGCAGCAACAGCGGCACCAAGCAAGACTATCCAGGTAAACAAAAGGCGGCCACGTCCGTTACCCCAGCTGGAGACGTGCAGTGCGGCCCATTCAAAGAAGCCGGACTCATCAAGCAACAGGCTGATGATAATGACCGCAATAAATGCCGCTGTCGCGTTCCAGACGATATTCCAGACAACGGGAATATCTGCGATATGGATGACTCCGGTTCCCAGCGCCAGCGCAGCTCCAATACTCGCGCTCCAGCCAATACTCAGGCCTCTGGGTTGCCAGATAACCAGTACCAGCGTCAGTAAAAATATACTCCCTGCCAAAAACATTTCAGACTCCGTTATATATGATTATGTAAATATGTTTCCTGCCTCAGCAGGAGGTACAGGCCGACTTTGCCAACCATTCCCGTACATCCTCCTGAAGGCACAGCCAGGATGTCGTGATTGTCTCAGCGGCCCACGCCGGAATATGAGGTGAGAGACGATAGTGGATCCATTTCCCTTCCCGACGATCAAGAACAAGCTTTGCCTCACGCAGGACGGCCATATGGCGTGATATTTTGGGCTGTGATTCGGCGGTAGCTGCACAGATATCGCACACGCACAGTTCTCCGGACTCCCGCAGAAGCATGACAATGGCGAGACGTGTTTCATCTGACAGGATTTTGAAAAGCTGAACAGGTTGTAGCATTTTTCTCTCCGTTCCCTTTAGAATACACATATGGTAAATCATATGTATCAACTTTGAAATCATCAGCTCTCTCTGGAGGAGAAAAATGGAACAATTTCCTGCCCTGAATACTGCATGCTTTGATCAACACATCGCTGAACGCCTGAACGTGCAGGAGCCACCACGGATTCTGATCCTGTATGGTTCAGTGAGAGAGCGCTCCTACAGCCGCTTTGCCGCGGAGGAAGCCGGTCGCCTGCTGACGGCGATGGGCGCGGAGGTGAAACTGTTTAACCCCTCCGGTTTACCCCTGCCGGATGATGCGCCGGACACGCATCCCAAAGTCACCGAGCTGCGCGGTCTGGTCAGATGGTGTGATGGGATGGTGTGGAGTTCTCCGGAACGGCACGGAGCTATGAGCGCAGTCATGAAGGCGCAGATTGACTGGATCCCCTTAAGTGAAGGAGCGATTCGTCCTTCGCAGGGCAAAACACTTGCGGTAATGCAGGTCTGCGGCGGTTCACAGTCCTTCAATGCCGTGAACCAGATGCGTATACTTGGTCGCTGGATGCGGATGTTTACGATCCCCAACCAGTCCTCTGTAGCCAAGGCATGGCAAGAGTTCGACGAAAACGGGCGAATGAAACCTTCTTCATGGTATGACCGCATCATCGATGTAGCCGAGGAGCTGTTTAAAATCACGCTGCTGCTTAAGGGACAAACCAGTTATCTTGCAGATCGTTACAGCGAGCGAAAAGAGAGCCATCAGGAGCTTTCATCCCGTGTCAATCAGGACAAAATATAACGTATGTTCTTCGTGAATCCATACTGCATGAGTTTAATAATGTCCGCTTTGGCAGATTGATTATGCCGGATGATCTCTAAATGTGAATGGCACGATTATGCGGGCTACTTACAATTGCACATATCAGCAATGAGCCATCGCAGGCAGTAAGTGACGCATCCACAACAAGCAGCGCTCCCTGAAGTATTCCTTCCCTGAAATGTGAACGCGATGCCCGCATGAAATAAGTCGCTGCGGGCTGGCTGATTAGTTGCTGATCGAGGGAGATTCGTGTTTCAACATAATCTGCCGCAGGTGAAGGAAAGCCCATGTTTATGCCCTCTGTTGAATACCGGATAAAAACACAGCACAAATACTGTATATCCATCCAGCAAGAAAGCGATAAGCAATGTTCGTGGAACTCGTTTATGACAAAAGGAATTTTGATGGTCTGCCCGGTGCAAAAGATATCATTCTGGGCGAATTGACCAAGAGGGTTCACCGAATTTTCCCCGACGCTGATGTCCGGGTTAGACCGATGATGACATTGCCGGCGATCAACACTGACGCCAGCAAGCACGAGAAGGAACAAATCAGCCGTACTGTTCAGGAAATGTTTGAAGAGGCTGATATGTGGCTGGTTTCAGATTAAGTGCGTTCGATTCATCTTCCTTTACCCTATCCCGCTCAACTGTATTCTGCTGCTATACGCAGATAGCTGTCACAGCCGGGATTAAGTGCAGCAGTCAGTAATTCATCTGTGTTGAGGCCTGATTAAGCCGTATCGCGGTTAAATAGCCAAGGAACCTTAACTGGAGAAGCATTGATGGAGTGGGTAAACGCGTTGATGAGCCATTTCGCGCTTCATCCTTTCAGCCTGTGGGGCCTGCTTTTTGGAATAGCATTCGCAAAATCTACGTTCCTCATTTCAGCTGTATTACCGCCAGCATCTGTTATGTTGGTTGCTGTAATTTCCGTCGGCAAGGCGACTATTACGCCATGGGAAGCGGGAATTGCTGTAATGATTGGCGCATGGTGCGGGACAATTGTTAATTATCACCTTGGAATGATGATGGGACATCTACCCTGGCTGGCACGCATCATGTCGCGTCATGCCGATACAGTAGTACGGGTTCGACGCCGGTTGCAAAACAGTTCTGTACCGATACTTTTTACTTCGCGCTTTATTGCCGTGCTGCGTTACATTGTGCCATTAGTTGCTGGAATGTTGCATCTTCATCCAGTGAAAGTGTATGCAGTCAGTCTGATCTCTGCGGCGACCTGGTCAGCGCTTTATGTCGGAGGCTTTAGTCTCGTTTTGCCTTTTTTTAGCTAAACCAAACATAAATAGACCACAACAAGCCCTGATACCCCCTGGTACTGGGCGGATAAAAGACAGGGAAAGAATTTATCAGGCACAAAAAAACGGGAACCACCTGGCTCCCGTTCTCATACAACCCAGAATGTGGATTACATATTTTCGATGATTGCGTCGCCAAACTCACTACATTTCAGCAGCTTAGCGCCATCCATCAGACGTTCGAAATCGTAAGTTACGGTCTTGGCGTTGATCGCGCCTTCCATACCTTTAACGATCAGGTCAGCCGCTTCAACCCAACCCATGTGGCGCAGCATCATTTCTGCAGACAGAATGATAGAACCTGGGTTCACTTTATCCTGCCCTGCATACTTCGGTGCAGTACCGTGGGTTGCTTCGAACAGTGCGCATTCGTCACCGATGTTTGCACCCGGCGCGATACCAATGCCACCAACCTGTGCGGCCAACGCATCGGAGATGTAGTCACCGTTCAGGTTCATACAGGCAATCACGTCATACTCAGCCGGGCGCAGCAGGATCTGTTGCAGGAACGCATCGGCAATGACGTCCTTAACCACGATCTCTTTACCGGTTTTCGGGTTCTTGATTTTCACCCATGGACCGCCATCGATCAGTTCGCCACCAAATTCTTCACGCGCTAACTGGTAACCCCAGTCTTTGAACGCGCCTTCGGTGAACTTCATGATGTTGCCTTTGTGTACCAGGGTAACTGAATCACGATCGTTGGCGATGGCGTATTCAATCGCTGCACGTACCAGACGTTTAGTCCCTTCTTCTGAACACGGTTTGATACCAATACCGCAATGTTCCGGGAAGCGTATTTTCTTCACACCCATCTCTTCGCGCAGGAATTTAATCACTTTCTCAGCATCGGCAGAGTCAGCTTTCCACTCGATACCCGCGTAGATATCTTCGGAGTTTTCACGGAAGATGACCATATCGGTCAGTTCAGGGTGTTTAACCGGGCTTGGTGTACCCTGATAATAACGCACCGGACGCAGGCAGACATACAGGTCAAGTTCCTGACGCAGAGCTACGTTCAGAGAGCGAATACCGCCGCCAACAGGGGTGGTCAGAGGGCCTTTAATGGCAACACGATATTCACGAATCAGATCTAAGGTTTCAGCAGGCAGCCAGACGTCCTGGCCATAAACCTGAGTGGATTTCTCGCCGGTGTAGATTTCCATCCAGGAGATTTTACGCTCGCCTTTATAGGCTTTCTCGACAGCAGCATCGACAACTTTGATCATCGGTGGGGTTACATCAACGCCGATACCGTCGCCTTCAATGAACGGGATAATCGGATTTTCAGGAACGTTGAGTTTGCCGTTTTGCAGGGTGATCTTCTTACCTTCCGCCGGAACAACTACTTTGCTTTCCATTCACCTCTCCTTCGAGCGCTTCTGGTTCTGCTCGTCTGTCATCGCGCTGCATGTGCGTTTGCGTCCTGCTGCACGAATGCGTTAGAGCAATTTTTTGTTAATGTTTTGTAATGAGCATGTCAATACTACCCTAATGTTCGTCGCCATGAAAGACACTCGTTCTTAGGCTATAATGCGGCAATTGATATAATCTGAAAATACCATGCAAAAAACTTCTTTTAGAAATCACCGGGTTGAGCGATTCAGCTCACGACAAGTCACTAAGCAGCGTAAAGAAAACCAGCCAAAACGCGTGGTTTTGTTCAATAAACCCTACGATGTTTTGCCACAATTTACTGACGAGGCTGGCAGAAGCACGTTAAAAGATTTTATTCCCTTGCCGGGAATTTATGCGGCGGGCCGACTCGACCGGGACAGCGAAGGGCTTTTGGTGCTGACCAATGACGGCGCGCTGCAGGCGCGGTTAACGCAACCCGGTAAGCGTACCGGGAAAATTTATTACGTCCAGGTTGAAGGCGAGCCGACGGCAGAAGCGTTGGACGCCCTGCGTACCGGAGTAACGCTCAATGATGGCCCCACGCTACCCGCAGGCATTGAGGTAGTAGAGGAACCCGTATGGCTGTGGCCGAGAAATCCGCCGATTCGGGAACGAAAAAACATTCCCACCAGTTGGTTGAAAGTCACCTTATATGAAGGCCGCAACCGTCAGGTACGTCGTATGACCGCGCATGTTGGATTTCCTACGCTGCGCCTCATCCGCTATGCCATGGGGGATTACACGCTGGAAAATCTCGCTAACGGCGAGTGGCGGGAACTGAAATCATAACCGTACGGTTTAACGTGAGTGTTAACAGGGAAGAATGAAAAATATGGATAAACAGCTTTTTGCAGCATTCATCCTGCTCGGCGTGTCACCGTTTTGTTCAGCAAAACAGGACTGTGAGGCGATTGCCGGAATTGCAGCAGGAGAGGCAAACTACCTTTATGAGTCTGCCAAAGTAAAAACCGACTCACGTCTGCATTTCTATTCTGCACCAGCAACAGAGTGTCAACTCCCCGCGTTCATGGTCAATGGCGACACTGTCGAGGTGCTCAGGAGTTCACAGCGCTACAAAAGCATGGGCATGCTTTCCAAAGATGAGCCTTATCGTTACGTACGTTATCGGGACGCTAAAGGAACCTTTGCCACCGGGTGGGTCTCGGCTGATGGATTAACACTGTTATCCAGTCCGCTTGCAGCAAGCGCGTCTTGCCAGGCATGGGCAAATAAAGAGATGTCACAGCGTGGGTACTTGCCCTACTCCTTCGCAAACCACTATCAGGTAATGGGAGACGCCCGCGCATGGTTCTATGTGATGCCAACCGAACAGTGTCGCAGCCCATCCGTATTTTTAGTGCCCGGCGATCTCGTCTCTGTACAAGAACAATCCAACGATGATTTTATGGAAGCGGTCTACTACACCACCGATCACCATATCGTACGCGGCTGGTTAAAAAAGTCGCAGTTACAGGCTTTAAACAGCGGTGACCGCTATCGCGACGACATCAACCCGCTGTCGACAGACAAGGCAACGAGAGTCGCCACCCTTGGGCTACGTCACGACTATCAATGTATTTTTTATGAAAGCTGGAATGCTAAAAAGGCCATTGAGATTATCGTACGCGAGGATCATCAAACTGCATTGTGTCGCGGAGGGGCCGACCCACAAACGTCGCCTCCTGTGGCTTATATCAGTATCGACAAGACCAGCGGTGAAATTAGCTGGCCAGATGTTGCCGAAGGTTTTGCTGAGGAATAAGGGGGAAACATGTTCAAACCGCACGTCACGGTCGCCTGCATTGTGCATGCAGAAGATAAATTCTTAGTCGTTGAAGAAACGATCAATGGCAAGGCCTTGTGGAATCAACCCGCAGGACACCTGGAAGCCGACGAAACGCTGGTGCAAGCCGCAGCACGCGAACTATGGGAAGAAACGGGCATTAAAGCACAGCCACAGCATTTTGTTCGTATGCATCAATGGATTGCACCGGACAGAACGCCCTTTTTGCGTTTTCTTTTCGCTATCGAGCTTGCCAATATGTGCGCTACTGAGCCCCATGACAGCGATATTGATTGCTGTCGTTGGGTCAGCGCAGAAGAGATTTTCTCTGCGCCAAACCTGCGTTCGCCGTTGGTTGCAGAGAGTATTCGCTGTTATCAGAGCGGCCAGCACTACCCGCTGTCCATGATCGGTGAATTTAACTGGCCATTTACAGAGGGTGTCAAGTAAAGGGCTGCGTGCTAGAATATGCCGCCTTGAAGTTCAATGTTGTGAGTATTCCTATGTCTGAAAGCCCAAAAAAAGTGATCGTCGGCATGTCCGGCGGTGTCGATTCCTCCGTTTCTGCCTGGCTGTTACAACAACAGGGCTATCAGGTAGAAGGCCTGTTCATGAAGAACTGGGAAGAGGACGATGGCGAGGAATACTGCACAGCGGCCGCCGACCTTGCGGATGCACAGGCTGTCTGTGACAAACTCGGCATTGAACTGCATACCGTCAACTTTGCCGCAGAATACTGGGACAACGTCTTTGAACTGTTCCTTGAAGAGTACAAAGCGGGTCGTACGCCGAACCCGGATATTCTGTGCAATAAAGAAATTAAGTTTAAAGCCTTCCTTGAGTTTGCCGCCGAAGATTTAGGTGCCGATTACATCGCCACCGGTCACTACGTGCGTCGCGCAGATGTCGACGGCAAAAGTCGCCTGCTGCGTGGGCTCGATGGTAATAAAGACCAAAGTTATTTCCTCTATACGCTCGGCCATGAGCAAATCGCGCAAAGCCTGTTTCCGGTCGGTGAACTGGAAAAACCGCAGGTGCGTAAAATTGCCGAAGACCTTGGTCTGATTACGGCCAAGAAAAAAGACTCCACCGGCATCTGCTTCATTGGTGAACGTAAGTTCCGCGAATTTCTTGGTCGCTACCTGCCGGCTCAGCCAGGCAAAATCATCACCGTTGATGGTGAAGAGATTGGCCAGCATCAGGGGCTGATGTACCACACTCTGGGTCAGCGTAAAGGTCTGGGTATTGGCGGAACGAAAGAAGGGACAGAAGATCCATGGTATGTGGTGGATAAAGACGTTGAGAACAACATTCTGGTTGTCGCTCAGGGTCATGAACATCCACGTCTGATGTCTGTTGGCCTGGTGGCGCAACAGCTGCATTGGGTCGATCGCGAACCGTTCACTGGCACCATGCGCTGTACGGTGAAAACCCGCTATCGTCAGACCGACATTCCGTGCACCGTTAAGGCACTGGATGCTGAGCGTATTGAAGTCATTTTCGACGAGCCAGTCGCGGCGGTTACGCCGGGTCAGTCGGCTGTCTTTTACAATGGCGAAGTGTGCCTCGGCGGCGGCATTATCGAACAACGATTGCCTCTGCCGGTATAATTACTTACACATTTGATACAAGGAAGCAGTGAACGTGGCAAAGAATTATTATGACATCACCCTCGCCCTGGCAGGCATTTGCCAGTCGGCACGCCTGGTGCAGGAACTGGCGCACCAGGGGCATTGTGATGCCGATGCATTACACGTTTCACTGAACAGTGTCATCGACATGAATCCCAGCTCTACGCTAGGCGTGTTTGGCGGCAGCGAGGCCAACCTGCGTTTGGGGCTGGAAACAATGCTCGGCGTACTGAACGCCAGCAGTCGCCAGGGACTGAACGCTGAACTCACTCGTTACACGCTAAGCCTGATGGTGTTGGAGCGTAAGCTGTCAGCGGCCAAGGGCGCTATGGACACGCTGGGAGACCGTATCAGCGGCTTGCAGCGCCAGCTGGATCATTTTGATTTGCAGTCAGAAACGTTGATGAGTGCGATGGCTGGCATTTATGTTGACGTCATCAGCCCACTCGGCCCGCGTATTCAGGTCACGGGTTCCCCGGCCATCCTCCAGAGCCCGCAGGTTCAGGCTAAAGTACGCGCTTCGCTGCTGGCTGGCATCCGTGCTGCCGTGCTCTGGCATCAGGTTGGTGGAGGCCGTCTGCAACTCATGTTTTCTCGTAATCGCCTGACGACTCAGGCAAAACAAATTCTTGCTCATTTAACCCCGGAGTTGTGATCTATGGAATTATCCTCACTGACCGCCGTTTCCCCTGTCGATGGACGCTACGGCGATAAAGTCAGCGCGCTGCGCGGGATTTTCAGCGAATACGGTTTGCTGAAATTCCGCGTACAGGTTGAAGTACGCTGGCTGCAAAAACTGGCCGCGCACGCAGCGATCAAGGAAGTTCCTGCTTTTGCTGCCGACGCAATCGGTTTCCTTGATGCGATCGTCGCTAACTTCAATGAAGAAGATGCTGCGCGTATCAAAACCATTGAACGTACGACCAACCATGATGTGAAGGCAGTTGAGTATTTCCTGAAAGAGAAAGTAGCGGATATCCCGGAACTGCACTCCGTTTCCGAATTTATCCACTTTGCGTGCACCTCAGAAGACATCAACAACCTGTCTCACGCGCTGATGCTGAAAACCGCACGCGACGAAGTAGTCCTGCCGTACTGGCGTCAACTGATTGACGGCGTCACAGCACTTTCTGTTGAATATCGCGATATTCCCCTGCTCTCCCGTACTCACGGGCAACCGGCCACCCCATCAACGATGGGCAAAGAAATGGCAAACGTGGCGTATCGCATGGAGCGTCAGTACCGCCAACTCAACCAGGTTGAAATCCTCGGAAAAATCAACGGTGCTGTGGGTAACTATAACGCCCACATCGCCGCTTACCCGGAAGTTGACTGGCATCAGTTTAGCGAAGAGTTCGTCACTTCGCTTGGGATCCAGTGGAATCCATACACCACACAAATCGAGCCGCACGATTACATCGCTGAGCTGTTTGATTGCATCGCCCGCTTTAATACCATTCTGATCGATTTCGATCGCGACGTCTGGGGTTACATTGCGTTGGGTCACTTCAAGCAGAAAACTGTCGCGGGCGAAATCGGTTCTTCGACCATGCCACACAAAGTGAACCCTATCGATTTCGAAAACTCTGAGGGTAACCTGGGCCTGTCTAATGCGGTTCTGCAGCACCTGGCGAGCAAACTGCCGGTCTCCCGCTGGCAGCGTGACCTGACTGATTCTACCGTTCTGCGTAACCTGGGCGTAGGTATTGGCTATGCACTGATCGCCTATCAGTCCACGCTGAAGGGCGTGAGCAAACTGGAAGTGAACCGCGATCATCTGCTGGATGAACTGGATCATAACTGGGAAGTTCTGGCAGAGCCGATTCAGACCGTGATGCGTCGCTACGGTATTGAGAAGCCGTACGAGAAGTTGAAAGAACTGACCCGTGGCAAGCGCGTTGACGCCGAAGGTATGAAGCAGTTTATCGATGGTCTGGCACTGCCGGAAGAAGAGAAAACTCGCCTGAAAGCAATGACGCCTGCCAATTATATTGGTCGCGCCATCGCCATGGTTGATGAACTGAAGTAATCAGCAACTCCCCAGATGCTGAACAGAAGCCGGATAAGCGTAAGCGATTCCGGCTTTTTATCGCCCGCTACATTATCCCTTCCCCCCCACCACATTTGCCCCCAAATAAGTAACAATCTATGGTGGTCTAAGCTGCTACTAATTTATGCACGATCTGAAACTGCAGCCACCCGCAGAATGTTTAAACCACTCTGGCAGCATGGCCGCGCAATTTTCTTTGCTGATGGCTGGTACGAATGGAAAAAGGAAGGCGACAAGAAACAGCCCGGATTGCCGGAAAGGCCCCGTAAGTGATAATAAGCATCAAAACATTCACGTAAGGTCATTGGAATAACAATTTCTTAATCTCTCAACGAAAATAAGGATTTGTTAAGCTTCATACTTTATGGTCGATGCAACACACCCTTTGAGGAAACAATAATGATGAAATTCTCAAAACTTCAGATTCGCTTACACTGGCTGACTCTGATGTTAATAGCGATAACCTATGCAGCTATGGAGCTACGCGGCTGGTTTCCTAAAGGCAGCAACACCTACCTGCTCATGAAAGAAACACATTACAATGCCGGGGTATTTGTCTGGTTTTTAATGATAATACGATTAATTATTAAACATAAGTATCATGACCCAGCCATCACTCCGCCCCCACCGACCTGGCAGATGATGGCTGCTAAAATAATGCATATCCTGCTATACATTTCTTTTTTGACTCTGCCATTATTAGGTATTGCAATTATGGCTTACGGTGGGAAGGACTGGAGTTTCTTAAGTTTTAACATTGCACCTTTCGTTACTCCTGACGGGGAAACAAAATCACTTATTAAAGATATTCACGAAACACTGGCAAACGTCGGATACTTTTTAATTGCAGCGCATGCAGGTGCAGCGTTATTTCATCACTACGTCCAGAAAGATAACACTCTTTTGAGAATGATCCCTGACTGTAACGATAAGAAATAAATACAAATTTTAATGTTTAACATTACAGCAGGCACTCAGTGAATGCCTGCTGTAATCCTGGAGAATTGGTATCGCGCCTTTTGGTAGTTCTTTAGTGCGATCAATGGCTAATTCAACTCTCATAATTACCTCCGATGCATATACTGTTTTTTTATACAGCCCTCCCCCCTGTAAGCAGAAATGATCAACGATTTAAGAGCACAAATTATTAATTTTTTTACGTAATGTATTTACACATCAGACATTCCGTTTTTTCGGGTCCTACACATTCTTGCCGCGACATTGGATTTAAATTACCAGGCTCATGCTCAACTTAATGTTAACATAATGTTGACTCGCCATACTGGTAAGACGCTAAAAGAGGTCTTCCTATGCGAATATTATCTCCTTATACGTTGCGCTGGCTTCCAGGTGAACGTGAGCAAAATGATATTTCAGAGTTTATTCGTGAAAGTTATTCTCAGTTTTATCATGCTTCTCTTCCGCGCTGCATGCCATGGTTGCTTGGAATGTTCGATGCTAACGGAGAATTAAAAGCAGCCTGTGGCGTCCAGCCGGCCTCAATGGGTAAGATATATCTCGAACACTATCTTGATGTCCCGGTTGAAGCCGTGCTGTTTGCACGATTGTCACATCCCGTTTCACGCGACTCGATTGTTGAAATTGGTAATTTTGCCGCGAGCGATGGGGCAAGCGCCCGAATAATGTATGCGGCTCTATGCCTGCTTCTCAATCAATACTGCTATTCGTGGATTGTCTTTACCGGAACTAAAAAAATACGCAATACCTTTTTCCGCCTGAATCTGCAACCAATCACATTGATGCCTGCTGACTCGACAAGGCTTGGCGAAGCTGCGCGTGAATGGGGGAGCTATTACGAACATGACCCGCAAATTATGGCGGGGGAGTTACATGGTGGGCAAACCACACTAAGTCAGAACAGCCTGTTGCTGGGAATGTTTGCTGATCCGCCTTCTGCTCCCTGGATAACCCCTTCCGGAGGATCTTATGCTTCTGAACACGCTTGAGAAACAGGCTGCGCTTCAACCAAATGCCATCGCCCTGCAGGGCGATTCTCGCTCGTGGAGCTGGCAGCAATACCATGATGCCGTTAAGGCAGTGGCTGAACAATTATCTGCCCTCAAGGTAAAACGGCTGGCACTTGAAATGGATAACAGCCCTGAATGGGCCATCATCGATCTCGCATGTCTGATAAGTGGAGTGGTGATCATCCCTGTCCCCTCCTTTTTCAGCGGGCAACAGAAAACTTGGGTACGATCATCAGCCTCAGTGGATGCACAAATCGGTGGGGAAATCCTGGCGGATTGGCAGGAACACGATTTTGTGCTCGGAAGACTGCAAATCCGTGCAGTAGAGGACCCCGTGACTCTGCCGGCAGGAACGGCAAAGATAACGTATACCTCCGGTACAACCGGAGAGCCAAAAGGCGTCTGTCTGAGTCTGGATGGTATGGTATGGATGGCTCAAACGTTAGCGACCGTATTGCACTCCCTGAAATTGGAAAAACACCTGGTGACACTGCCCCTCAGTATTCTGCTGGAGAATCTGTGCGGCGTTTACATCCCTCTGCTACTTGGCGCTGAGACGGTGATTCTCCCACCCTCCCGGATTGGGTTTGAAGGTTCCAGCCGCTTTAATCCAGCCCAGTTTCTTCAGGCGCTGGCCACCTGGTGCCCACAAAGTCTGGTGCTGGTACCAGAGTTGCTACGTGTGTTACTGCATCTGCACAAGCAGGTACCGGGCAGTACGCAATCTTTACGGTTTGTCGCCGCAGGCGGTGGCAAGGTTCCGGCTTCATTGCTGACGATGGCGATAACGAGTGGCTTACCTGTATATGAAGGATACGGTCTCTCCGAATGTGGCTCTGTCGTTGCCCTCAATCTGCCCGACGCTATAAAAGAGAACAGCGTCGGTCGGCCATTGCCAGGTATCCAGATCAATGTTGATGACCAGCAACAATTGTGTGTCACCAGCCCAGCCAACGCTTTGGGATATCTGGGATCCGCACCAGCCTCCCCAACAGTTGCTACCGGCGATCTTGGCAGTGTTGATGAACACGGGTTTGTTCGTATTCAGGGTCGCCTGAAGAATGTCCAGATAAACGCTTTTGGTCGTAATTTTTCACCTGAATGGCCTGAGGCAGAGGCCATGACCTGTCCAGCTGTACGCCGGATAGTGATTTTTGGAGAAGGCTTAAGGCATAACGTTGCACTCGTCGATGTCTTCGAGGGGCAACAGATGCAGGCCCGCGAGCAGTTGCTGGCCCTTTCAGCTCGCCTGCCTGATTATGCGCAGTTCCATCGCCTGTTATTCACTTCAGCTATATCAGAGCCTGGCATGCTCACTGCAAATGGCCGCCCACGCCGGGAACTCATCCGGCAATCCCTCTGGCAACACATTCTCACCTGTAGTGAAGAGGAGTCATCATGAGCTTTTATAACAAATTACAACAACAGACTGAGGCCGAACGCCGAGGTTTACTCTCCTCGCCTGTCATCGCACGCTGCCAGACTGGTGACATCTCGCGCGACCTGTATATCGCTTTTCTGACACAGGCTTACTATCACGTCAGCCATACCGTCCCCTTGTTGATGAGTGCTGGCAGCCGTTTGCCAGCCTCACATGAAGCCATTCGGGGCGCAATTGCTGAATATATTGACGAAGAGTACGGGCATCAGGAATGGATCCTGAACGATATTCAGGCTTGCGGCGGTGATGTGGAAAGCGTTCGCAATGGCACCCCAGGGATACCGATAGAAATGATGGTGGCCTGGCTCTACTACCGCATTGAACGGGTCAACCCTATGAGTATTTTTGGCATGGTACAGGTTCTGGAGGGAACCAGCGTGTCTATTGCTACCGCGATTGCAGCCCAGGTGGAACGGACACTGGGGTTGCCAGAACAGGCGACAACCTACCTGCGTTCACACGGTGAACTTGATCAAGGACATCTTAAATTTTTCGCCTCACTTATGGATACCGTGGCTGACGAGGCCGATCAGGCAGCCATTATCTATGCCGCTCGTCGCGTCTATCACCTGTACACAGAGATGCTTAACCAACTGGGGCAGACCACGTATGAACCTGCATGATAAAACCGTTCTGCTGACTGGCGCCAGTGGTGGTATCGGACAAGAGCTGGCGCAAAGGCTGGCGCACAAAGGAGCCAGACTCTGCCTGGTTGGACGAAATGCACAGGCGATGACGCTTCTGAAAGAGATGCTTCCCTATCCGGAACGGCATCATATTGTGCTAATGAGCAGTTATACTGATGACGAAATCGTCGCGCTGGCCAGCAGATTCAAAGATGAGAACAAACTGGATATCCTGATCAACAATGCCGGAACCAGTCGTTTTGCACTGTTTGAACAACAGTCTTTTGACGATATTCGGGAACAGATTAGAACCAATATCGAAATCCCCACTCTGTTGACCCGCGCCATGCTGGATAAGTTTAATCCTCAGGGCATCATCCTAAACATTGGTTCGATATTTGGTGAGATTGGCCACCCTGCCTGGAGCGTGTATAGCGCCACCAAAGCGGCCACGCACCGTTTATCGGAAGCGCTGGGGCGCGAATTAAAGGGGAATGGTATCAGCGTACTGTATGCCGCGCCGCGTGCTACCGAAACGGCGCTCAACAGTGACGAGGTTTACGCGCTTAACCGCAAACTGGGCAACAGCAGTGATTCCCCACAATTTGTCGCCGTACGTCTGGTACATCTCCTTGAGACAGAGCAGAAACGCTACCGCTTCGGCGCGATGGAACGTCTGTTCGTTAAAATCAATGCCTGGTTTCCCGGTATGGTAGACAAAGCGCTGGGTAAAAAATTACCCGTGATCCAGTCCTATACCCAGGGCACATTCAAAGGTGAAGACAAATGAAAATTATGAAAACGTTGCTCCTGACAGCAGCTTTTCCCGCCTCTGCCATGGCGACTACCACGCTGGAAAACCTCCAGCACGACTGGTCCGTTTGTCAGTATCAGACCCTTGAAGCAAAAAAAGAGAGCTGCTTTACCACACTGAGTCAACGGGCCCATAGTGCGAGTCAGGCGAAAAATAATGCTGACGCAGCATTGCTTATTTGGTCGGCGATTATCGACAGTAGCTGGGCGGGGGCTAAAGGTGGGCTGGGTGCATTGAGTCTGGTCAAACAGGCCCGTAGCGATCTGGAAAAAGCGATCAGCATCGACCCCAATGCTTTACAAGGATCAGCCTGGACCAGCCTTGGGGCGCTATATTATCAGGTTCCCGGCTGGCCGATTGGGTTTGGTGATAAAAACAAAGCCGAAGAAATGCTGAAAAAAGCACTGGCGATAAATCCTGATGGCATCGACCCAAACTATTTTTATGGTGACTTTTTGCTGAAAGAGAAAAAGACTGGCGAAGGGAAACGCTATCTGGAAAAGGCTCTTAAAGCACCGGCTCGCCAGGGGCGTGAGATTGCCGACCAGGGACGCCATCGCGATATAGCAAAAGACCTGGAAAGTATTCAGTAAAATATTCAACCCCTGCGTTGTTATCACGCCAGGGGTTGTTGATCTGTAAATCCATGTCACCTTTCCTCAATTGGCGAACTCTCCGTGATGATTTACTCGGTAATGATCATAAGGGCATTTCAGTCCCCCCATACCCATCCCGTATGGTTTTAGGGTGTATTCAGGCAATCTTCGCGCGTTCATAACAAGCGAAATACAGCTCGGTAAGTTCGACTATGCGGAACGTTTCCCGGAATCCAAAGCGCTTAAGAAGTTCATCACAACCAAAAAAATCACCACGTTTAAAGAGCTGAGTGATTTTTTTACAGACACCAAAGCCTTAGAGGTATCTGGTGCAACACTGCTATCGATGACTTCGGTCGTAAATACGTTACTGCGTGTAATCGGAGAAAATACCCGTCTGGTAGATATTGAGCATGCCGACATTTTGCATTACCGAAAGGAGTTATTGACCGGGACAATTATTAACCCGGCAATGCCGAATCTGGCCAGGCAGGGCCGCGCGCCCTCAACAGTCAATAAACAGATGGCAGTTTTATCAGAAATGCTTAAGCTCGCAAACCGAAGCCAGTTTATATTGCATGCTCCTTATGAAGGAGTGTCGCGACTCAAGTTATCTAAAAATGATCCCGACCCACTATTACTTCATGAGTACCAGGCACTGATAGCCGTCCTTCCCCGTAGCCAGGCATTAATCATCATTGTTGCCGTTCATACGGGGATGAGGCCGGGCGAGATATGCGCCCTGGCATGGGAAGATATTGATTTGGTAAAAGGTGAAATCCACGTATCCAGAAGTTTGACGAATAAGCGAGTATTTGTACCCCCTAAGACAGATGCCGGAATAAGGACGATAACGTTGCTTAAACCTGCTCTGGATGCACTGAAGGAACAATACGAAGTCACCGGCGCTAATCCGAAGCAAGAAATTCGATTTCACCATCGGGAGATCGGAAAAACTGAGCAGCAATCTCTTCGCTTCGTTTTTTCACCGACAGCATATTCGTCAAAAAAAGGCAGTTACTTCTCCAAGAACTCGATTGCCTATGGCTGGAAGCGAGGCACTAAACTTGCAAATATCCGCGAAAGGAATCCTTATCAGTCACGGCATACCTACGCATGCTGGACGTTGATGGCCGGAGCGACCCCGTCATTCATAGCGAGTCAGATGGGACATGAAGATGCGCGCATGGTGTACGAGGTTTACTCCAAGTGGATTGGCGACATGAACCAGGATCAGGTCAACATGCTGAACAATCAGATGCCAACGGCACTGCCCCCAGGACGCCCCCACGGGCAGGGGAGCATGAGAAAAGTTATTTAATTTCATAGCGCTGCTTTCAATCCACATAATCAGCGTTAAACTATTCATACCATTATTTTAGGGAGAAACGATGATGCGCGTACTGGTTGTCGAGGATAATGCTTTATTACGCCACCACCTCAAGGTTCAGTTACAGGATTTAGGGCATCAGGTGGATGATGCAGAAGATGCGAAGGAAGCGGACTATTATCTGAATGAGCATCTGCCGGATATCGCGATCGTTGATTTAGGGCTCCCCGATGAAGATGGTTTGTCGCTAATCCGCCGCTGGCGCAGTAATGAGGTTTCGCTGCCAATTCTGGTATTAACCGCGCGCGAAGGCTGGCAGGACAAAGTGGAAGTCCTCAGTGCAGGCGCTGATGATTATGTCACCAAACCGTTTCACATCGAAGAAGTGGCTGCACGCATGCAGGCACTGATGCGTCGAAACAGCGGTCTGGCATCGCAAATTATCTCCCTTCCGCCTTTTCAGGTGGACCTCTCCCGACGCGAGTTATCCGTCAATGATGAAGTTATCAAGCTCACAGCGTTTGAATATACCATTATGGAAACACTCATCCGTAATAATGGCAAAGTGGTCAGTAAAGATTCGCTCATGCTGCAGCTTTATCCGGATGCCGAGCTGCGCGAAAGTCACACTATTGATGTTCTGATGGGGCGTCTACGTAAAAAAATTCAGGCGCAATATCCGCATGAGGTGATCACTACCGTGCGTGGCCAGGGATATCTTTTTGAACTGCGCTAATGAATAAACTATTGCGTCATTTTTTCCCGTTATCGCTGCGGTTACGCTTTTTACTGGCAACTGCAGGCGTGGTGTTGGTGCTGTCGCTGGCCTACGGCATGGTTGCCCTTGTGGGTTACAGTGTCAGCTTTGATAAGACAACGTTCCGCTTGCTGCGGGGTGAAAGTAATCTATTCTATACCCTGGCAAAGTGGGAAAACGGCAAGATAAACGTCGAGTTGCCTGAAAATCTCGATATGCAAAGCCCAACAATGTCGCTGATCTATAACGAAAGCGGTGAGTTGTTGTGGGCGCAGCGCAATGTTCCCTGGTTGACGCAAAGTATCCAACCGGACTGGCTAAAAACGAACGGTTTTCATGAAATTGAAGCCAATGTAGACGCCACCAGCACCTTACTGGGCGAAGATCACTCCGCTCAGCAACAGTTAAAAGAAGTCAGAGAAGATGACGACGACGCCGAAATGACCCACTCCGTGGCGGTAAACGTCTACCCTGCTACTGCCAGAATGCCGCAACTGACCATTGTGGTTGTCGATACCATTCCAATAGAGCTAAAGCGCTCGTATATGGTCTGGAGCTGGTTTATTTATGTCCTGGTCGCCAATCTGTTGCTGGTCATTCCGCTGTTATGGGTGGCCGCGTGGTGGAGCCTGCGGCCGATTGAATCGCTGGCGCGTGAAGTCCGTGAGCTTGAGGAACATCATCGTGAGATGCTAAACCCCGCCACCACACGCGAATTGACCAGCCTGGTTCGTAATCTCAATCGGCTGTTAAAAAGCGAACGTGAGCGTTATGACAAATACCGCACCACGTTAACAGACCTCACCCATAGTCTGAAAACACCACTGGCGGTATTGCAGAGTACTCTGCGCTCAATGCGTAATGAAAAGATGAGCGTCAGCGACGCAGAGCCTATCATGCTGGAACAAATCAGCCGTATTTCCCAACAGATAGGCTATTACCTGCATCGCGCCAGCATGCGTGGCAGCAGTGCCCTACTCAGCCGCGAACTGCACCCGATCGCGCCGTTGCTGGATAAACTGACCTCGGCACTGAATAAGGTGTATCAGCGTAAAGGCGTCAACATTAATCTCGATATCTCACCTGAAATCAGCTTTGTGGGCGAACAGAATGATTTTGTCGAAGTGTTGGGCAACGTACTGGATAACGCCTGTAAATATTGTCTGGAGTTTGTCGAGATTTCAGCGCAACTGTCTGAGGATCAGCTGCATATTCTGGTTGAAGATGATGGTCCTGGTATTCCGCAAAGCAAACGGGAAGTGGTGTTTGACCGTGGACAGCGCGTAGATACGCTACGTCCAGGACAAGGCGTCGGTCTGGCGGTGGCGCGAGAAATCACCGAACAGTATGACGGGCAGATTATTGCCGGTGATAGCCTGCTGGGTGGCGCGCGCATGGAAGTTATTTTTGGCCGCCAGCAGCCGGGCCAGAAAGACGAGTAATCGTCGCATGTAATAAATATGTACTGACTTCACGCTTGAGGTTAAGTATCCGTTATAATCGGTTGCAGATACCAGCCTGCGGGATGCTCATTATGGAATACCAACTCACACTTAACTGGCCCGATTTTCTTGAACGCCACTGGCAGAAACGCCCGGTGGTCTTAAAACGCGGGTTTAACAATTTTATTGATCCTCTCTCTCCTGACGAACTGGCTGGACTGGCAATGGAAAGCGAAGTCGACAGCCGACTCGTCAGCCACCAGGACGGAAAATGGCAGGTTAGCCACGGTCCCTTCGAAAGCTACGACCATCTTGGCGAGAACAACTGGTCTTTGCTGGTGCAGGCGGTCAACCACTGGCACGAGCCAACTGCCGCGCTGATGCGCCCGTTCCGTGAATTACCGGACTGGCGCATCGACGATCTGATGATTTCTTTCTCTGTCCCCGGCGGCGGCGTTGGCCCGCACCTGGATCAGTACGATGTATTTATCATTCAGGGTACCGGTCGTCGTCGCTGGCGCGTAGGTGAAAAACTGCAGCTGAAACAGCACTGCCCTCACCCGGATCTCCTTCAGGTCGACCCGTTTGAAGCTATCATCGATGAAGAGCTGGAGCCCGGCGATATCCTGTACATTCCACCGGGATTCCCGCACGAAGGTTATGCGCTGGAAAACGCGATGAACTATTCGGTCGGTTTCCGTGCGCCAAACACTCGCGAGCTGATCAGCGGGTTCGCCGATTACGTTTTACAACGTGAACTGGGTAGTACCTATTACAGCGATCCGGACCTGCCGCCGCGCGATCATCCGGCCGACGTTCTGCCGCAGGAGATGGATAAGCTGCGCGAAATGATGCTCGGGCTGATTAATCAACCAGAACATTTCCAGCAGTGGTTTGGCGAGTTTATTTCTCAGTCTCGTCATGAACTGGATATTGCCCCGCCGGAGCCACCGTATCAGCCAGACGAAATTTACGATGCCCTGAAGCAAGGTGATGTGTTAGTGCGTCTGGGCGGATTGCGTGTATTGCGTATTGGCGACGACGTCTACGCTAACGGTGAGAAAATTGATTCGCCGCATCGTCCTGCCCTGGAAGCGCTGGCCAGTCATATTGTGCTGACGGCTGAGAACTTTGAGGATGCGCTGGAAGATCCTTCTTTCCTTGCCATGCTTGCCGCGCTGGTCAACAGCGGGTACTGGTTCTTCGAAGGGTAATGCGAAGAGTGCCTGATGCGACGCTACGCGTCTTATCAGGCACTCTGGAGTGTAATAATGTAGGCCGGATAAGCGAAGCGCCATCCGGCAACTACACATACTTTATTTTTGTTTCGCGGCCAGTTCAGCAATACGCACAATCACCTGTACCGCTTTTTCCATTCCTTCCAGGGTTACAAACTCATGTTTACCATGATAGTTGTAGCCACCGGTGAACAGATTCGGACACGGTAATCCCATAAACGACAGCTGCGCGCCGTCAGTGCCACCACGGATCGGTTTCAGCACCGGCTCAATATCGCAATCGCGCATCGCCTGCTGGGCGATATCCAGTACGTGCGGATGCTCAATCACTTTTTCGCGCATATTGTAGTAACTGTCTTCAATCACCAGTTCGATATAGCAGTCGGGGTGTAACCCTTTACCGACCTTCTTGGCGATATCCATGATCTTGCGTTTACGCGCTTCAAACTGCTTACGGTCAAAATCACGAATAATGTAGTGCATATCCGCCCGATCGACCGTCCCTTTCATGCTCGCCAGATGATAAAAGCCTTCGTAACCTTCCGTCTTTTCCGGGCTTTCATCTGCCGGAACCTCTGCATGAATACGCGCCGCCAGCGACAGCGCATTCACCATCACCCCTTTTGCGGTGCCGGGATGCACATTGTTGCCAACAATTTTAATATTAACCGACGCAGCGTTGAAGTTTTCAAACTCCAACTCACCTACGCCACCACCGTCAACGGTATAGGCCCACTGCGCATCGAATGCCGCAACGTCAAAATGCTTCGCCCCTTTACCCACCTCTTCGTCCGGTGTAAAGGCCACGCGGATATCGCCATGCGGAATATCTTTTTGGATAAGCACAGCCAGTGCGGTCATGATTTCCGCCACGCCTGCTTTATCATCCGCGCCCAGCAACGTTTTACCATCTGTAGTGATCAGCGTCTGACCCAGAAGTTGATGCAGCACCGGGAACATCACTGGCGATAAAACTTCATCACCAATGCCTAACGCAATATCGCCACCGCGATAGTTTTCAACAATTTGCGGATTGACATTTTTACCACTGAAATCCGGTGAGGTATCCACATGGGAAATAAAGCCGATCGCAGGAATATTGCCAGCAACGTTAGCGGGTAACGTTGCCATCAGCGTGCCTTTTTCGCTCAGTGAAATATTAACCAGTCCCATCTCTTCGAGCTGTTGTTTGAGCAGTTGTAATAATTTCCACTGTCCTTCGGTGCTGGGTACCTGCCGCACGCCCGATTTTGATTGGGTGTCCAGCGACACGTAGTGTAAAAAACGCTCAAGTAGTTTATCCATGCAGTCACCCTCACTTTTTGTGACAACATTATCAATAAGCAACAAAAGACAAATATTGCGTCAGGTCACTTTTATCCCCGCAAGTGAGAATATTTCGCCCTGACATCCCCTCTGACTATAGGGCTAAGTCAGTAATTCGCAACAAGGATTGGCGATTACAATGGTTTGCCGTAGAATAACGGCCCTCATTAAGAGTCATCAAGGTGGTTAACCACAAACCCCGCATCGGTCAGCCATCCGTTGCGTTTACATGGGACAGAGTAAAAAATTGAATAAACAACCGCGTTCGCTTTCTCCACTGGTGCAATTAGCGGGAATTCGCAAAAGTTTCGATGGCAAAGAGGTGATTTCCAGCCTGGATTTGACCATCAATAATGGCGAGTTTCTTACGCTGCTTGGCCCCTCTGGCTGCGGTAAAACAACCGTTCTTCGCCTGATTGCCGGTCTGGAAACGGTTGATTCCGGTCATATTATGTTGGACAACGAGGACATTACTCACGTTCCAGCGGAAAACCGCTACGTGAATACCGTCTTCCAAAGCTATGCGTTATTCCCCCACATGACCGTATTTGAGAATGTGGCCTTTGGTTTACGCATGCAAAAAACGCCCGCAGCCGACATTTCTCCCCGCGTTACCGAAGCCCTGCGCATGGTGCAACTGGAAGAGTTCGCCCAGCGAAAACCGCATCAACTTTCCGGCGGCCAGCAGCAGCGCGTAGCGATTGCCCGAGCTGTGGTCAACAAACCCCGCTTACTCTTGTTAGATGAATCCCTCTCTGCGCTGGACTACAAACTGCGTAAGCAGATGCAGAATGAACTGAAAGCTCTGCAGCGTAAGCTTGGTATCACTTTTGTCTTTGTCACACACGATCAGGAAGAAGCGCTGACAATGTCTGACCGCATCGTGGTGATGCGCGATGGTAAGATTGAGCAGGACGGTACACCGCGCGAAATCTACGAAGAGCCCAAGAATCTGTTCGTCGCCGGGTTTATCGGCGAGATCAATATGTTTAACGCCACGGTGATTGAACGTCTGGATGAACAGTGTGTTCGTGCTAACGTTGAAGGCCGCGAGTGCAATATTTATGTCAACTTCGCGGTGGTTCCCGGACAAAAGCTGCACGTCCTGTTACGTCCTGAAGATTTGCGTGTAGATGAAATCAACGATGATAATCATATCGAAGGCCTGATCGGCTACGTGCGCGAACGCAACTACAAAGGCATGACGCTGGAGTCGGTTGTGGAACTGGAAAATGGCAAGATGGTGATGGTCAGCGAATTCTTCAATGAAGACGATCCTGACTTTGACCACTCTCTCGACCAGAAAATGGCGATTAACTGGGTAGAAAGCTGGGAGGTCGTACTGGCTGATGAAGAACACAAGTAAATTCCAGAGTGTGGTGATCGTCACCATTGTCGGTTGGCTTGTGTTATTTGTCTTTCTGCCCAACCTGATGATCATCGGTACCAGCTTTTTGACCCGCGACGACGCCAATTTCGTCAAAATGGTCTTTACGCTGGAGAACTATACGCGCCTGCTCGATCCGCTCTATTTTGAGGTGCTGGTTCACTCCCTCAATATGGCGCTGATTGCCACGCTCGCCTGTCTGGTACTCGGCTACCCGTTTGCCTGGTTTTTGGTGAAACTGCCGGAAAAAGTGCGCCCGCTGTTGCTGTTCCTGCTGATTGTTCCGTTCTGGACCAATTCACTTATTCGCATCTACGGACTCAAAATTTTCCTCAGTACCAAAGGCTATCTCAACGAGTTTCTGTTATGGCTCGGGGTTATCGATACACCCATTCGCATCATGTTTACCCCCAGCGCGGTGATTATCGGGCTGGTATACATCCTGCTACCGTTTATGGTGATGCCGCTCTATTCCAGCATTGAAAAGCTCGATAAGCCGCTGCTGGAAGCCGCACGCGATTTAGGTGCCAGTAAACTTCAGACCTTCACCCGCATCATTATTCCGTTAACGATGCCGGGGATTATCGCCGGATGCCTGCTGGTCATGCTGCCCGCAATGGGGCTGTTTTACGTTTCCGACTTAATGGGCGGCGCGAAAAACCTGCTGATTGGCAACGTGATTAAAGTTCAGTTCCTGAACATCCGTGACTGGCCGTTTGGTGCAGCCACCAGCATTACGCTGACCATCGTGATGGGTCTGATGCTGCTGATCTACTGGCGTGCCTCGCGCTTGCTGAACAAGAGGGTGGAACTCGAATGATCGGTCGACTGCTCCGCGGCGGTTTTATGACCGCTATCTACGCGTATCTGTATATTCCAATCATCATTCTGATTGTGAACTCCTTTAACAGCTCGCGCTTCGGCATCAACTGGCAGGGTTTTACTACCAAATGGTACGGCCTGCTGATGAATAACGACAGCCTGTTGCAGGCGGCGCAGCACTCGCTGACGATGGCGGTGCTATCCGCCACGTTTGCCACCTTGATCGGCTCACTCACTGCGGTTGCGCTGTACCGCTACCGTTTTCGCGGTAAACCGTTCGTCAGTGGCATGCTGTTCGTGGTGATGATGTCGCCAGATATTGTGATGGCAATATCTCTGCTGGTGCTGTTTATGCTGATCGGCATTCAACTGGGTTTCTGGTCGCTGTTGTTCTCACATATCACTTTTTGTCTGCCTTTTGTGGTGGTGACAGTTTACTCACGCCTGAAAGGTTTTGATGTACGCATGCTTGAGGCTGCTAAAGATTTGGGTGCCAGCGAAGTAACTATTCTGCGCAAGATTATACTGCCACTGGCTATGCCTGCGGTGGCTGCGGGTTGGTTGCTGAGCTTTACGCTGTCGATGGATGATGTCGTGGTTTCGTCCTTCGTTACCGGACCGGGTTATGAAATTCTGCCATTAAAAATCTACTCAATGGTCAAAGTCGGCGTATCACCAGAGGTGAACGCGCTGGCGACCATTTTGTTGGTTCTGTCGCTGGTTATGGTGATCGCCAGCCAGCTTATTGCACGTGATAAAACCAAGGGCCGCTGAGGCCCTTAATTCAGGGGACGTTAAATGATGAAAAAATGGTCACGCCACCTGCTCGCGGCGGGTGCTCTGGCACTGGGCATGAGCGCCGCTCACGCGAATGACAACAACACACTCTATTTCTATAACTGGACCGAGTATGTCCCGCCAGGGCTGCTGGAACAGTTCACCAAAGAGACCGGCATTAAGGTTATCTATTCGACCTACGAGTCGAACGAAACCATGTACGCCAAGCTCAAAACCTATAAAGACGGCGCATACGATCTGGTGGTTCCGTCCACCTATTACGTCGATAAAATGCGTAAAGAAGGCATGATCCAGAAGATCGACAAGTCGACGTTGACCAACTTCCACAACCTCGATCCGGAAATGCTCAACAAGCCGTTTGACCCGAACAATGACTACTCCATCCCGTATATCTGGGGTGCGACGGCCATTGGCGTAAACAGCGATGCTATCGATCCGAAAACCGTCACCAGTTGGGCCGATCTATGGAAACCGGAGTACAAAGGCAGTCTGCTGTTAACGGATGATGCGCGTGAAGTGTTCCAGATGGCGCTGCGCAAGCTGGGATACTCCGGCAATACCACCGACCCGAAAGAGATTGAAGCCGCCTATAACGAGCTGAAGAAACTGATGCCTAACGTCGCGGCGTTTAACTCTGACAACCCGGCCAACCCGTATATGGAAGGTGAAGTCAATCTGGGGATGGTATGGAACGGCTCCGCGTATGTTGCGCGTCAGGCAGGTACACCACTGGAAGTGGTATGGCCTAAAGAAGGTGGCATTTTCTGGATGGATAGCCTGTCTATTCCGGCTAACGCGAAAAACAAAGAAGGTGCGCTGAAGCTGATTAACTTCCTGCTGCGCCCGGACGTAGCGAAAGAAGTTGCGGAAACTATTGGTTATCCGACGCCAAACCTGGCAGCACGTAAGCTGTTAAGCCCTGAAGTCGCAAATGATAAAACCCTGTACCCTGATGCAGAAACCATCAACAAAGGGGAATGGCAGAACGATGTCGGTTCCGCCAGCGCTATCTATGAAGAGTATTATCAGAAGCTAAAAGCAGGACGTTAATTGCCCTCCTCATCGGCCGGATAAGACGCGTCAGCGTCGCATCCGGCGCATCATCACTGCCCGATGGCGCTACGCTTATCGGGCCTACGCCATCCGTTCTCACAGACCTTTCAATAACTTCTCAACAAACTCTGGCACCACCTGGCTTGCCGGACCGTAATACTTCTCTTCAAACTCGCTGCCAACCTGGCTCGGTTCGAGATTTAGTTCTACCGTATGTGCCCCATGCAGCCGCGCCTCATGCACAAAACCCGCAGCCGGATAAACATGTCCCGATGTGCCAATCGCAATGAATACATCCGCCATTGCCAGCGCCATGTAAATTTCATCCATGCCCAGCGGCATTTCACCAAACCACACCACGTGTGGTCGCAGCGGTGCCGGAAATTGACAGCAGTGACATTTATCTTCCGGGGTCACATCGTCCTTCCATTCCAGAATCTGCCCGCTTTGCGAGCAGCGAACCTTGAGCAGTTCGCCGTGCATATGGATAACGTTCTGGCTGCCCGCACGCTCATGCAGGTTATCAATGTTCTGCGTCACCAGTAAAAAACGGTCGCCCAGTTCGGCTTCGAGTTTTGCCAGTGCGATATGCGCCGCGTTGGGCTGGATTTCTGGCTGTTGCAATTGATGGCGACGGGCGTTATAAAACGACTGAACCAGTTCCGGGTTTCGACTAAATCCTTCCGGAGTCGCAACGTCCTCAACCCGATGTTCTTCCCAGAGACCATCCGCCGCGCGGAAGGTTCGAATTCCTGACTCAGCGGAGATTCCCGCTCCCGTCAGTACCAGCACTCTTGGTTTTTCCATCAATTCAGGCACCACTCTGTCTCTGAAAAAGATTCGTTGACGCAGGCGATCGCGCAAATGGCGTTTATTTTTACGAAAGCGGCTTAACCGATGACCCCGACGCGACAGCATAACAACCTCTTTGTATTAATCGGTAAGATGTAGGAAAGCAGCCCCGCGCATCCCGCCGGCATCACCGTGCCGTGCCTGCTCAATACGCGGTACCCGGGCAACTGGCAACAGATGACGTGGCAGTCGGTCCGTCAGTTGCGTCGTAATAGCGGTAAAATTCGACAAGCCTCCGCCAATCACCACCAAATCAGGATCGACGATAGTCAGGATATTCCCAAGACACACCGCCAGCAAATCCAGATAGCGTTCAACGTGTGCACGCGCATGTTCATCGCCCTGCTCCCACAACGCGATAATTTCACGGGCATCCAGCGGTTGATGGTAGTAATGCTGATACAACCACGCAAATCCACCGCCGGAAAGATAGCTTTCGATGCATCCCAGTTGGCCGCATCCGCAGCGGCGCAGCGGGAAATCAAAGCCCATCAGCGTCAGCGCATCAACCGGCAAACGAATATGACCAAACTCGCCGGTGATATAGCTGCGTCCGGTGATGGATTTCCCGTTAAGCACCAGGCCGCCGCCAACGCCCGTACCGAGGATCAACCCCATCACCAGCGGATATTGGGTAAACTCGTCATCCCAGGCTTCGGAGAGAGCAAAACAGTTCGCATCGTTATCCAGACGCACATCGCGGTCAAGGCGAGCGCTAAGATCGGCGCGGAGCGGTTTGCCACTGGCGGCAGGAACGTTGGCCGCGTACAACGTGCCGTCTTCCGTTTCCGGCATGCCAGGAATCCCGATACCGACCGAACCTTTGATACCAAAACGCTGGTCAGCTTCCGTCACCAGATTGCAGACCGCATCAAGGAAAGCGTCGTAGCTGTCGCGAGGTGTAGGGACGCGAGTTTCCCATTGCAGACGACGAGGCTTATCAAACACGCCCAGCGCAATTTTGGTCCCGCCGATGTCAAATCCGTAATACATCACCGCTCCTTGATACACGTCATCCTTCAAGATGCCTCTGCGTTGGCTACGCCTTGATGCAGCATGAATGCTGTCGTGTATTATTGTTGTTATTGGCCGCTAAGTACTCTCGCAGGATCAATATTGCTGGCGCGACGCGCCGGATACCAACTTGCCAAAAGACTCAGCACGAGTGCTGTCACCAGCACGTAAATCACATCCAGCCAGTGTAATTCCGATGGCAGGAAGTCAATGAAATAGATATCGCCGGACAGGAACTGATGACCGATAAGCGCCTCGATTCCGTTGATGATCGGCGTCAGTTGCAACGAGACAACCACCCCGATGACGACGCCGATCAGGCTACCAAACAGACCCGCCAGCAGGCCGTACCAGACAAAAATGGCACGGATCAACCCATCTTTCGCCCCGAGGGTTCTTAATACCGCAATATCGCCGCTTTTGTCTTTTACCGCCATCACTAACGTGGAAACGATATTAAAGCAGGCCACACCAATCACCAGCACCATCGCCAGATACATAATGGCGCGAATCATCTGGATATCGCGATACATATAGCCATAAGTACCGATCCAGCTCTTAATATAAACATAGTTATTGGTCACTTCGCCCGCGTCCCGCACCAGCTTATTGGCGTTAAACACGTCGTTAACTTTCAGCGCAATCCCGGAAACGCTGGTTCCCATATCCAGATATTGCTGCGCATCTTCCATTGGGATCATGGCAAAGCTGTGATCGAGTTGGCCGCTCAGTTGCAGGATCCCAGTAACGTGTAAACGCACGCGTTTGGGCTGCTGTAACTTATGATCCGCGCTGGCGTTAGGGATCATAATCGACACCCAGTCGCCCTGCTTCACTTTCAGCGCATCGGCAATACCCTTACCAATGATGATTTGTTGTTCACCGGCTTTAAAATTATCCCAGGCGTGGTTTTGCACGAAGGATGGCAGTGCGCTTAAACGCTGTTCCTGTTTTGGGTCAACGCCCTTCACCTGCACCGCGCGTAAGTTCGCCCCGCTCTCTACCAGTCCGGTAAAGTTGATATAAGGCGCCGCGGCGACAATACCCGGCACTTTTTGTACTTTGTCGAGCGCTTCCTGCCAGTTATTCCACGGCTGATTTACGGCTTCAATCTCTCCGTGTGGGACTACGGCCAGAATACGGTTGTTCAGCTCACGCTCAAATCCGTTCATGGCACTTAAACCAACGATCAACACCGCCACACCCAACGCGATGCCAACGGTGGAAATCACAGATATCAGCGAAACCATACCGCCGCGCCGCCGACCACGGCTAAAGCGCAGACCAATCAATAATGATAAAGGCGAAGCCATTACTCAGCTCCCATCAGGCTCAGTTCAGCCGTCAGGCGACCATCGCGCATCTCCAGCTGGCGGCTCATCCGCTTCGCCAGTTGCAGATCGTGCGTCACCACCAGAAATGCCGTGCCCTGAGAGCGGTTCAGCTCGCCCAGAAGCTCGAAAATGCTATCCGCGTTACGCGCATCCAGGTTACCCGTTGGCTCATCCGCCAGGACCAGACGCGGGTTATTCACCAGCGCACGAGCGATGGCCACACGCTGGCGTTCGCCGCCAGACAGTTCAGACGGGCGATGACTGGCACGATGATCCAGTCCTACGGCTTTCAGCATATCCCGTGCGCGCTCGGTTATTTCAGCCGGTTTTTTCTTGCCGATCAGCAGCGGCATCGCTACGTTTTCCAGCGCGGTAAAGTCCGGCAGTAAATGGTGGAACTGGTAAATAAAGCCCAGCTTCTGATTGCGCAGTTCCGCTTTCGCCGCCGACGAGAGCTTGCTCATCGGCTGACCGCTAAAAATCACGTCGCCGGAAGTCGGCGTATCCAATCCGCCCAGCAGATGCAGCAGCGTACTCTTTCCGGAGCCAGAGCTGCCGACAATCGCCATCATCTCACCTTCGCCGACGCTAAAACTGACATCGTGCAGGACATCGGTCTGCACAGTGCCTTCCTGATAGCGTTTGCACAGGTTGTCGCATTGCAACAGGATCTTATTCATAACGTAAAGCCTCAGCGGGTTGAGTGGCGGCAGCGCGCCAGGAAGGATAAAGCGTAGACAGCAGCGCGATGGCCATCGCCACCAGCGCAATGACGATAACCTGCAGCGGCTCGATAGCGACCGGCAGCGCCGCGCCATCCAGCAGCACACCAATAATTGGCATTAAATTGTTCAGTTGACTGGCGAGCAATGCGCCCAGCACCGCGCCAAGCAGCGCGCCGATAATCCCGGCACTGGCCCCCTGAACCATAAACACCATCATTATCTGACGCGGCGTTAGCCCCTGCGTTTGTAGAATCGCCACTTCCCCTTGCTTCTCCATTACCATCAGACCCAGCGAGGTAATAATATTAAAAGCCGCCACAGCCACGATCAGGCTAAGCAGTAGCCCCATCATGTTCTTCTCCATGCGCACAGCCTGGAACAGTTCCCCTTTGCGCTCGCGCCAGTCCTGCCATTTGGTGCCCTGCGGCAGCGTTTGCTGGCTCAGCGTATCAACTTTTAACGGTTCGTTCAGCCACAGACGCCAGCCGGTAATATTGCCCACCGGATAGCGCATCAAGCGGGAAGCATCCTGAATGTTGGTCAGCATCTGGTAGCCGTCTACTTCGCTGTTGGCGGCGAAGGTGCCAATCACCGTAAACAGACGCTGGCTCGGCAAACGCCCCATCGGCGTAAACTGGCTGGCCGAAGGCACCATCACGCGAATTTGATCGCCACGGTTCACGCCCAACTGCCCGGCAAGCTGCTCGCCGAGGATGACATTATACTTACCCGGTTGCAGATCTGTTTGTTTCACATTGACCAGATACGGCGTTAACGGATCTTTTTGCGCCGGATCGATACCGAGCATCACGCCGACCGCCACGCTACGCGCGCTTTGCAGCACCACATCTCCCGTAGTTATGGGTGCAACTCGGTTGACGCCGTTCAACACCACCGCTTTTTCCGGCAGTTGTTGCGGGTTGAGGGAACCCTGTTCCGACGAGAGAACGGCCTGAGGCATCAGGCCAAGAATATTGTTTTGCAGCTCGCGCTCAAAACCGTTCATCACCGACAACACCGTGACCAGCGCCATTACCCCGAGGGTAATGCCAATGGTGGAGAGCCAGGAAACGAAGCGACCGAAGCGATCTGCTGCACGCCCACGCATATAACGCAGGCCGATGAATAGAGCGACAGGTTGGTACATGAAATCCGTCTGGTTGCTGTTAGCAAAGTCACGAGTATATAAGCGAAAGCGGAATGGGTAAATGACTGAACCGTAAGTGTTCGTCAGCACTATTCCTAAAAGTATAAATAAATCAATTCGCTAAAGCTGTCCCTCTTCCCTTCCATCCTGGTCCCTGATCTTTATCTTAAAAAATCAAAATGCAGACAGTTACGCATTACAGCGCACAGCGGGTTGCGCAGGATGGCAGGCTATAACCAACAATATGGATACGCCGTCTCGATGAATAAAAAAGAACTATGGATTAATCAAATCAAAGGGTTATGTATTTGCCTGGTGGTGATTTACCACTCGGTAATCACATTTTACCCGCACCTCACTACTTTTCAGCATCCGCTTTCAGAGCTGCTGAGCAAATGCTGGATTTACCTCAATTTGTACCTGGCGCCGTTTCGCATGCCGGTATTTTTCTTTATTTCGGGATATCTGATCCGTCGCTACATTGATAGCGTCCCGTGGACCACCTGCGTGGATAAACGGATCTGGAGTATTGCCTGGGTGCTGATACTCTGGGGTGTGGTGCAATGGCTGGCGTTAGTGACGCTCAATAACTGGCTGGCCCCACAGCGCGATCTGAGCCATGCTGCCAACGCCGCTTATGCTGGTTCGATCGCAGGTTTTACCCACGGGATGCTGACCGCCAGTACCAGCTTGTGGTATCTGTACGCGCTGATTGTCTATTTTGTTCTGTGTAAAATTTTCAGCCGTTGGGCGGTGCCGCTGTTGGCGTTATTTGTGGCGCTGAGCGTGGCGATCAACTTTGTCCCGACGCCGTGGTGGGGAATGAACAGCGTGATTCGCAATCTGCCCTGGTACAGCCTCGGTGCATGGTTTGGCGCAACGCTGATGGTATGGATTAAGGAGGTGCCCCTGCGCCGCCATGCGCTCATTGTTCTGGTTAGCGCAATCGCCGCCATCGTCGCGTGGCTGGCAAATGTCTCACTATTACTTTCTCTTCTTTCCATTGTGCTGATCATGAAGCTGTTTTATCAATTTGAGCTGCGCTTTGGTATGCGTGAGTCCGGCCCGTTAAGCGTGATTGGTGCCAATACCATCGCCATCTACACCACCCACCGAATTCTGGTTGAGCTATTCAGCTTAACGCTAATCCCCAACATTAATCATGCCGCCTGGCCTGCATATGCAGAGCTGGCCCTGCTGTTGGTGTATCCATTCGCCTGCCTGCTGCTGTGCACCTTGTTTGGCCTGTTGGTGCGTAAAATTTCACAAAAAACAGTGGCCGACCTGCTCTTTTCCCCGCCTTCTTTATCGGTCGTTTCGCGCTAACCCCAACGCGCTTTTTGCCCCCATCAGGGGGCGAATCAATTTGCTTATGAGAAACGATCACGGATAATAAAGAACATTGCTTATCAGATGTATATCAAAACGAGAACCTGACAACCGAATGCCTGAACAACATCGTTACACGCTCCCAGCGAAAGCTGGCGATCAGCGCCAGTTGGGTGAGCTTACCGGTGCCGCCTGCGCAACGCTGGTCGCCGAAATCGCCGAGCATCACGCAGGTCCAGTGGTACTGATCGCGCCGGACATGCAAAATGCTTTGCGCCTGCATGATGAAATTCGTCAGTTTACCGACCAGATGGTGATGAACCTGGCCGACTGGGAAACGCTGCCCTATGACAGTTTTTCTCCCCATCAGGAGATTATCTCTTCGCGTCTCTCTACGCTGTATCAACTGCCTGCCATGCAGCGAGGCGTACTGATCGTTCCGGTAAATACCCTGATGCAGCGTGTCTGTCCGCACAGCTATCTGCACGGGCATGCGCTGGTCATGAAAAAAGGTCAGCGGCTTTCGCGCGACGCCCTGCGCGAACAGTTGGATAGCGCTGGCTATCGCCATGTTGATCAGGTCATGGAACACGGCGAATACGCCACGCGCGGCGCGTTGTTGGATCTGTTCCCGATGGGCAGCGAGTTGCCTTATCGTCTGGATTTCTTTGATGACGAAATCGACAGCCTGCGTCTGTTTGATACCGACACCCAGCGCACGCTGGAAGAAGTCGATGCCATTAATTTGCTCCCCGCGCACGAATTCCCGACTGACAAAACGGCCATCGAGCTATTCCGTAGTCAGTGGCGCGATACCTTTGAGGTTAAACGCGACGCCGAACATATTTATCAGCAGGTCAGCAAAGGCACGTTACCTGCGGGTATTGAATACTGGCAACCGCTGTTTTTCAGCGAGCCGCTGCCGCCGCTGTTCAGCTACTTCCCCGGCAATACGTTATTGGTCAATACCGGTGATATCGAGACCAGCGCAGAACGCTTCCAGGCCGATACCCTGTCACGCTTTGAAAATCGCGGTGTTGATCCGATGCGCCCGCTTCTGCCGCCGGAATCGCTGTGGCTGCGGGTTGATGAGCTGTTTTCTGAACTTAAACGCTGGCCGCGCGTTCAACTGAAAACCGAGAGTCTGGCGAACAAAGCTGCGAATACCAACCTCGGGTTCCAGAAGCTGCCGGACATCGCCGTGCAGGCACAGCAAAAATCACCGTTAGATGCGTTACGTAAATTCCTTGAGGGCTTTACCGGCCCAGTGATTTTCTCGGTCGAAAGTGAAGGCCGACGTGAAGCGCTTGGCGAGTTGCTCGCTCGTATCAAAGTGGCACCGAAGCGGATATTGCGACTCGATGAAGCCGTAGATAACGGTCGTTATCTGATGATTGGCGCAGCTGAGCACGGCTTCATCGATAGCAAACGCAATCTGGCACTGATTTGTGAAAGCGATTTGCTTGGGGAACGCGTGGCGCGTCGCCGCCAGGATTCGCGTCGCACCATCAACCCGGATACCTTAATTCGTAACCTTGCAGAGCTGCATCCCGGTCAGCCGGTAGTGCATCTGGAACACGGCGTGGGTCGCTATGCCGGGATGACCACGCTGGAAGCGGGCGGTATCACCGGTGAATATCTGATGCTCACCTATGCCAACGACGCCAAACTGTACGTGCCGGTGTCGTCACTGCATCTGATCAGTCGCTATGCGGGCGGTGCAGAAGAGAATGCGCCACTGCATAAACTGGGCGGCGATGCCTGGTCACGCGCCCGACAGAAAGCCGCTGAGAAGGTGCGCGATGTCGCGGCAGAGCTGCTGGATATTTATGCCCAGCGCGCGGCGAAAGAAGGCTTTGCCTTTAAGCATGACCGTGAACAGTATCAGCTGTTTTGCGACAGCTTCCCGTTTGAAACCACGCCTGACCAGGCGCAGGCGATCAACGCTGTACTCAGCGATATGTGTCAACCGCTGGCCATGGACCGTCTGGTGTGCGGCGACGTCGGTTTTGGTAAAACCGAAGTCGCGATGCGCGCCGCCTTCCTTGCCGTAGAGAACCACAAACAGGTTGCCGTGCTGGTTCCGACTACCCTGCTCGCACAGCAGCACTTCGACAACTTCCGCGATCGTTTTGCCAACTGGCCAGTACGCATTGAGATGTTGTCCCGTTTCCGTAGCGCCAAAGAGCAAGCGCAGATTCTGGAACAGGTTGCCGAGGGGAAAATTGATATTCTCATCGGCACGCACAAGCTGCTGCAAGCGGATGTGAAGTTAAAAGATCTGGGTCTGCTGATTGTCGATGAAGAGCACCGTTTCGGCGTTCGCCACAAAGAACGCATCAAGGCGATGCGCGCGGATGTCGATATTCTGACCCTGACGGCAACGCCTATTCCGCGTACGCTCAATATGGCGATGAGCGGCATGCGCGATCTGTCGATCATCGCCACGCCGCCTGCTCGTCGTCTGGCGGTCAAAACCTTCGTGCGCGAATACGACAGCCTGGTGGTACGCGAGGCGATCCTGCGTGAAGTTCTGCGCGGGGGACAAGTTTATTATCTGTTTAACGACGTCGAAAATATCCAGAAAACCGCTGACAGATTAGCAGAACTGGTGCCGGAAGCGCGTATTGGTATCGGCCACGGGCAAATGCGCGAGCGCGAGCTGGAACGCGTGATGAACGATTTCCACCATCAGCGTTTTAACGTGCTGGTGTGTACCACCATTATCGAAACCGGGATCGACATTCCGACCGCCAACACCATTATCATCGAACGCGCCGATCACTTTGGTTTAGCGCAATTGCACCAGCTACGCGGTCGTGTGGGACGCTCACACCATCAGGCGTACGCCTGGCTGCTGACGCCGCATCCAAAAGCAATGACCACCGACGCGCAAAAGCGTCTGGAAGCCATCGCCTCGCTGGAAGATTTAGGTGCAGGATTTGCGCTGGCGACCCACGACCTTGAAATTCGCGGCGCCGGGGAACTGCTGGGTGAAGATCAAAGTGGTTCCATGGAAAGCATCGGCTTCTCGCTGTATATGGAGTTGCTGGAAAATGCGGTCGATGCGCTCAAAGAAGGGCGTGAGCCGTCACTGGAAGATCTCACCAGCCAGCAAACCGAAGTTGAATTGCGTATGCCGTCTCTGCTGCCGGATGACTATATACCGGATGTTAACACCCGACTATCGTTCTACAAGCGCATTGCCAGTGCGAAAGTCGAAAACGAACTGGAAGAGATTAAGGTCGAGCTGATAGATCGTTTTGGCCTGCTGCCCGACCCGGCTCGTACGTTGCTGGATATCGCTCGTTTACGCCAGCAGGCGCAGAAACTGGGGATCAGAAAGCTCGAAGGTCATGACAAAGGCGGTACCATTGAATTTGCCGAGAAAAACCACGTTAACCCGGTCTGGCTGATTGGTTTACTGCAAAAACAACCGCAACACTTCCGTCTGGACGGCCCAACCCGACTGAAATTTATGCAGGATCTGGGCGAGCGTAAAACGCGGATCGACTGGGTCCGCCAGTTTATGCGTCAGCTTGAAGAAAACGCCGTAGCATAGTGAACAGGCCGGGTGAGCACACCACTCACCCGGCCTGATGAATTTACAAACTCTTTGCACTTCCCTGCACTTCCAGACACAGCAAACCGCCATAATTCTCGTTTACTTTTACATAATAAAAACCACGTAAAAACAATGGATTTATGGTGATGTTAAACAATAAACGACTCTCTCGCTGGCTCGCGTTTTTTACGCTGGCAGCGACCTTCGCGTTAGCACTTCCGGCTCAGGCAAACACCTGGCCGCTGCCACCGCCGGGAAGCCGTCTGGTGGGCCAGAATACCGTTCACGTTGTTGAAGACAATGGCGGTTCTCTGGAGGCGATTGCGAAAAAATATAATGTCGGCTTTTTAGCGCTGCTGCAGGCCAACCCCGGCGTTGATCCTTACGTACCACGTCCGGGCAGCGTGCTGACTATTCCATTACAAACTCTGCTACCTGACGCCCCGCGCGAAGGTATTGTTATCAACCTCGCCGAACTGCGTCTTTATTATTACCAGCCGGGGACCAATTCGGTGACCGTTTATCCTATTGGTATTGGCCAGTTAGGTGGTGACACGCTGACGCCTACGATGGTAACCACCATTTCTGATAAACGCGCCAACCCCACCTGGACGCCGACGGCAAATATCCGCGCGCGATACAAAGCAAACGGAATTGACCTGCCTGCCGTTGTACCTGCCGGTCCGGATAACCCGATGGGCCATCATGCAATTCGCTTAGCGGCATACGGCGGCGTTTATCTGCTGCACGGCACCAATGCTGACTTTGGCATTGGCATGCGCGTCAGTTCCGGCTGTATTCGTCTGCGCGACGGTGATATCGAAACCCTGTTCCGTCAGGTAACGCCCGGAACTAAGGTCAATATTATCAATACGCCGATCAAAGCATCCGTTGAGCCTAACGGCGTGCGGCTGGTAGAAGTGCATCAGCCGCTGTCCGAAAAAATCAATGACGATCCGCAACTGTTGCCAATCGTGCTGAACGCGTCCATGCAGACATTTAAAAATGCGGCGCAAACAGATACCGCCGTCATGGATCATGCGATGGAGATTCGCTCAGGCATGCCGGTCGATGTGACCCGTCATCACGACGTTGCTCAAAAACCGCTGTAAACATAGCGTATTAAAAAACCCCCGCTGGATTTTATTCCGCGGGGGTTTTTTATTTAACTCGCAGTGGCATTGCGATGGGTTAAATCTTATTTGTAGATAACAGCAGTCCCATGAAGGGTGTTAGGACCGGTAACGGAAGTAATACGGAAAGACTTCGCACCCATCTCATCGGCTTTCTGCGCCAGTTGGTCTTCCAGTGAACCTAAGTTAGTCCCCGCATTCGCAGAAATAGTACCGACTTTCTCTTGACCCACAGGTGTGGACTGAACTTCAACAGCGGCGAAGCTTGCAAATGACAGTGAGCTAAGAACAGCAGCAACAAACAGGGTTTTTACGTTTTTCATGATAGTGACCTTTAGCAGATGAATGGGTGTCGAAAAGATTAACTTAACGATCGATAGGTAAATCATAGATGTGATCCAGGTCACACGTCAATACTTTTTTATAATGATCGTTATATAAAATATAAAGGTCTTATTTTTCATGCCAATAGCTATAATTTATTTTTATCGTGAATCCGCTGGAGTGTGCAGTCGAATATTTTTATAATGGTTGTTCAATAAACCCAACAAAGGTACATCGGCGCCATGACAACTGAAACGACAGGTTGTGCAAAAAAAAGCCGTGGCCGACCAAAAGTGTTCGACAGGGAAGCCGCGCTTGATAAGGCCATGACACTCTTCTGGCAGCACGGATATGAAGCGACCTCGCTCGCCGATCTCGTAGAAGCTACCGGCGCAAAAGCGCCCACGCTGTATGCGGAGTTCACCAATAAAGAAGGGTTGTTCCGTGCCGTACTGGACCGCTACATCACCCGCTTTGCGGCGAAACACGAAGCCCAACTGTTTTGTGAAGAAAAAAGCCTTGAGTCCGCACTGGAAGACTATTTCACCGCCATAGCGACCTGCTTTACCAGCAAGGACACCCCGGCGGGATGTTTCATGATTAACACTTCTGCGACGCTGGCAGCCTCTTCCCGTGATATTGCGCACACGGTGAAATCCCGCCATGCAATGCAGGAACAGACGCTTACTCAGTTTCTTCATCAACGTCAGCAACGAGGTGAAATCCCCGCCTACTGTGACGTGCAAAAACTGGCTGAATACCTGAACTGTATTTTACAAGGTATGTCGATCAGCGCCCGTGAAGGTGCAACGTTTGAAAAACTGATGCAGATCGCACGTACCACCCTGCGGCTGTGGCCCGAACTCGTCAAAGCTTAACCCTTTCCCGCAATTCCCCCGCTGTACTAACACCCCCGGGAGCTGATAAAGCCCCCGGTTAGATTCCCGTTCCATTTTCCCTACATTTCTCATTGTTTTCATCGTGTTATCCGATCATTTTTTGTAAAGGGTATTGATAACGACAATTGTTATCAGCAATATTCGCATTTGTTTTAATGCCTGTTTCACAATGTAACCATCGGTTTCTCTACCGCCATAACAAAAACAGATCGACTCTTTTTAAAAGGAATACAAATGAATAAGCGTCTCTGGGTGCTCAATCCTCTCCTGTTGTCTTTAACCCTCCCGGCCATTGCGGCTGAGGAAGAGAACCTCATCGTCAGCGCCAACCGTAGCCAACGCACCGTGGCAGAAATGGCGCAAACGACCTGGGTTATTGAAGGAAGCGAGATTGAACAACAGGTTCAGGGGGGGAAAGAGTTCAAGGATGTTCTTGCTCAGTTAATCCCAGGAATCGATGTCAGTAGCCAGGGGCGTACAAACTACGGCATGAACATGCGTGGTCGCGCCATTGTCGTGCTCATTGACGGTGTCCGTCTGAACTCCTCGCGAACCGACAGCCGTCAGCTTGACTCCATTGACCCGTTTAACATTGCGCACATTGAAGTCATTTCAGGCGCAACCTCACTTTATGGCGGTGGCAGTACCGGCGGATTAATCAACATCGTCACCAAAAAAGGCCAGCCGGAGCGTGAAGTAGAACTCGAACTGGGGAGCAAAAGCGGCTTCAACAACAGTAACGATCATGATGAACGCGTTGCCGCGGCGGTGAGTGGAGGAACAGATCGCGCTTCCGGGCGTATGTCCGTCGCGTATCAACGATTTGGCGGCTGGTATGACGGTAATCACGATGCCCTGCTGCTGGATAACACCCAAACCGGGCTACAGCACTCCGATCGTCTGGACGTGATGGGCACCGGGACGATTGAACTTGACGACAACCGTCAGTTGCAACTGGTTACACAGTATTACAAGAGCCAGGGGGATGATGATTACGGGCTGGATCTCGGCGAGAACATGTCCGCCGTAACCGGAAACGGTAAAGCTTATACCAGCAGCGGACTGAATTCCGATCGTATTCCCGGAACCGAACGTCATCTGCTCAGCCTGCAATATTCAGATGCGGATTTTTTCGGCCAGAACCTGGTCAGCCAAATCTATTACCGCGACGAATCGCTGAAATTCTATCCTTTCCCGACGCTCAGCAAAGGTAAGGTCACCAGTTTCTCCGCATCACAGCAGGACACAGACCAGTTTGGCGCCAAAATTACCCTCAACAGCCAGTTGATGGATAACTGGGAGCTGACGTGGGGTATCGATGCCGATCACGAGACCTTCGATTCCAATCAGAAATTCTTCGATCTGGCCTGGTCCCTGCCCTCCGGCGGCATGGATAACCGCACCGCTTATACCACCGGGCGTTACCCCGGTTACAGCATCACCAACTTTGCGCCTTTCCTGCAAAACAGCTATGACATTAACGACATCTTTACCCTCAGCGGCGGCGTGCGCTATCAATGGACCGAAAACAAGGTTGATGATTTCGTTGGCTATGCTCAACAGCAGGGAATCGCGACCGGGCTTGCGAACTCTGCCGATACCATTCCGGGCGGCAAAACCGATTACGATAATTTCCTGTTCAACGCCGGTATCCTCGCCCATCTGACTGACCGTCAGCAAACGTGGTTTAATTTCTCTCAGGGCGTGGAGCTTCCTGATCCAGGGAAATATTACGGTAACGGCACCTATTCGCTGGTTGGCGATCATTACCAGCTCCAGCGCAGCGTCAACGTGGCGGATTCACGTCTGGAAGGGATTAAAGTTAACTCGTACGAACTGGGATGGCGCTACACCGGCGATAGTCTGCGCACGCAACTGGCCGCTTACTACTCGACTTCGGATAAATCGATCGTTATCAACCGCAGCGATATGACCATTAACGTTCAACCCGACGATCGCCGCATTTATGGCCTTGAAGGCGCGGTGGATTATTTCATTGCTGATACGGACTGGAGCCTGGGCGGCAACTTCAATGTTATTAAATCGGAAGTGAAACAGAACGGTAAATGGCAAAAATGGGATGTGACTCTGGCCTCACCGTCGAAAGCAACCGCATGGGTCGGCTGGGCACCAGAACCGTGGACCTTGCGCGTACAGAGCCAGCAAACATTTGATCTGACCGACGCCAGCGGCAATAAGCTGGATGGCTATAACACCATGGACTTTATCGGCAGCTATCAGCTCCCGTTGGGTAAGCTGACCTTTAGCGTGGAAAACCTGCTGAATGAAGAGTACACCACGCTATGGGGACAACGTGCGCCACTGCTGTACAGCCCAACCTACGGCAGTCCGTCACTGTATGAATACAAGGGCCGGGGCCGCACCTTTGGTCTGAACTATGCCTTAACCTTCTGATAAAAAAAGCCCCCCAGCCTGAGCGAATGGGGGGCTAATGTTCAGGATAATGCTATTTTACGCTTTGTTATTCAGTAACAACTGTCCGTTGTTATCCAACGGAATTTGCGCGCCGGGGTCCTTATCCATACGGATTTTCCCCTGCTGATCGCCAATTTTGTACGTCACGTCGTAGCCCAGCATCTTTTCAGATTTGTCATACACCGTTTTACAACGCTGCTGCGTGGTGGTGTAAGTATCGTTTTCCTGCATCGAACCCTGAATCTGATTACCTGCATAGCCGCCGCCTAAAGCCCCGGCCACGGTGGCAATATCTTTACCACGTCCGCCGCCAAACTGATGGCCAATAACGCCACCCGCAACCGCACCCAATACGGAACCCGCAATACGGTTTTCATCTTGAACCGGCTTACGGTGCGTGACAGTTACGTTCCGGCACTCCTGACGCGGTGTTTTTACCGACTCTTTAATCGGTGTTGCAGAGACAACTTGCGCATACTGTGGGCCACGCTCGAAAACGTTCAGACTGGCCACTGCTGCAACACCCAGCGCAGCAGCTACGCCAATCCCTATACCCGCCAACATTGATTTATTCACGGGACTTCCTCCTTTTTTGCTATTAGCAACAACTTTGCAACAGAAGGTAAGGAATGCCAATCAGATTACGGATGAAAATAGCAGGATGAGGCACGAACGCAGGATGATTCGGAGAACTCTGAAGGAAGGCGCCGGATGCGTAAAATCATCCGGCGCCACAAGTCGATATTAATGCAGTTTCAGACGCGGGCGAATCACCCGGTTGATACTGCCGACCAGCATCATCAGGCCGGTTTTGAAGTAGCCGTGTAAAGCAATCTGGTGCATGCGGTACAGTGAGATGTATACAAAGCGCGCAATACGCCCTTCCACCATCATCGAACCACGGGTCAGGTTGCCCATCAGGCTACCCACGGTAGAAAAGTTAGAGAGCGAGACCAGAGAGCCGTGATCTTTGTACTGATACGCTTTCAGTGGCTTGCCGTTCATCTGTGCCAGAATATTGTTCATCGCACAGGTCGCCATCTGGTGTGCTGCCTGAGCGCGCGGAGGCACAAAACCCCCTTCCGGGCGCGCGCAGGAAGCGCAGTCACCAATCGCGTACACGTCAGGATCGCGCGTGCTCTGCAGAGTTGGCTCAACCACCAGTTGGTTAATACGGTTCGTTTCCAGACCGCCAATGTCTTTCATAAAGTCTGGCGCTTTGATACCCGCCGCCCACACCATCAGGTCGGCTTTAATGTATTCGCCATCTTTGGTGTGCAGTCCGCCTTCGTCAGCGCTGGTGACCATCGTCTGGGTCAGTACGCGTACGCCCAGTTTGGTTAACTCATTATGCGCAGCACCGGAAATACGCGGCGGCAACGCAGGCAGAATGCGCTCGCCAGCTTCCACCAGCGTAACGTTCAGCGCATCGTTGGTCAGCCCTTTGTAACCATAGCTGTGCAGCTGTTTTACCGCATTGTGCAGCTCAGCGGAGAGCTCAACCCCCGTCGCACCACCGCCCACAATGGCGATATTCACTTTTCCGTTAGCGCCCAGATTCGCGGAATACTTCAGGAACAGATTCAGCATCTCCTGGTGGAAACGACGCGCCTGATGCGGGTTATCGAGGAAAATGCAGTTTTCTTTCACGCCAGGAGTGTTGAAATCGTTGGAGGTACTGCCCAACGCCATCACCAGCGTGTCATACGGCACTTTACGCTCAGGAACCAGCAGATCCCCCTTCTCATCGCGCAGCTCAGCGAGAGTAATGGTCTTCGCTTCACGATCGATATCTATCACCGAACCTAACTGAAACTGGAAGCCATGGTTACGGGCATGTGCCAGATAGCTCAGCGCATCCACGCCTTCATCCAGTGAACCCGTCGCCACTTCATGCAGTAACGGTTTCCACAAATGACTGTGGTTTCTGTCTACCAGTGTGATTTTGGCCTTTTTCTTACGCCCGAGTTTTTTACCCAACTGCGTCGCCATTTCCAGTCCGCCAGCACCGCCGCCGACAATCACGATCCTTTTCAATGGTGTAGTCAACGTGACCCCCTCAAATTTATTAACCAATTGTTAATTAAAAGTTATTGATATAGCTCTTAATTAACAACAAGTTACAGTAATGAAAATGTTCTTCGAGAGTGAGAATAACACGAACGGTGCATTGGTCATACCAAAATTGATGTGTATCAAGTTTTGATGCTGAAAAGATAGACAACCGGAACTTTAAGAACAAAAAAACCAGCCCGATGGCTGGTTTTTTACGCACTCAATAAGGATTAACCTAACGTCTTGAACGCTTTGATGCGCTGCAAATGCGGAGAGATATTCTTAAACTTATGCGTCTGCTCTTCGTCCCAGACTATCTCGTAAAAGTGATGCAGCTCTTCCGACGAACGCTGGCTATTGAGCGCTTCATCATGACGCGACAGGATAACCAGACAGCGATCGCGATTCTTTTCGCGGAAATTGGTCACGCATTTTGTTGCGATGTCTGCATACTCCTCAGGTCTGTCAATTTTGCCTTCCATGTTCTCATACGGGAACAAGTTAGGATTAAACACTACCTGACGAATATCACACAGAAAACCAATCCGTTCAGCCCAATATCCCCCGAGCCCCACACCACAAATCAGCGGACGGTCATCCACATTCAGCTGTAGCATTTTGTCCACTTCTTTTAGCAGATGCTGCATATCATGTTTGGGATGCCGCGTACTATAGCTAATCAGCCTGACATCCGGGTCGATGAATTGCAGCTGCAACACCTTCTCATGGTTGCCCGGGCTGTTAGAGTCAAAACCGTGTAAATAGATAATCATCGCATCCTCGCCAAACTTGCGTTAATGACCTGCTTTCTCTTCCTGCCAGCGCTCATGAAGCTGGTTTAGCTGAGCGCTTACCGTCTTCCAGCGTGCCGAATCCATCAGTTCCTGACGTGAAAATGAACCTTTATGATACAAACGTGTAACACGTTCTGCATTGATCGGCGACAGATTATCTAACACACTGACCGCTCCCTTACGATTATTGCAGACCAGGATCATATCGCAACCTGCATCCAGCGATGCCTGTCCACGCTGGGCATAGCTTCCCATAATCGCCGCCCCTTCCATCGACAAATCGTCGGAGAAAATGACACCATCGAAGCCAAGCTCCTGGCGCAGCACCGTTTTCAGCCAGTGAGGTGAGCCACTCGCCGGACGCGGATCTACATCACTGTAGATGACATGCGCAGGCATAATGGCATCCAGTTTGTTCTCCGTAATCAACGTCTGGAACACGGACATATCTTTCGCACGAATCTCGGCTTCTGAGCGAGGATCGGTTGGGGTTTCTTTGTGTGAATCCGCCGTCACGGCCCCATGACCAGGGAAATGTTTACCGGTCGTTTTCATGCCTGCGGCATGCATACCGTCAATGAAGCGGGTCGCCATCGCCAATGCTTTTAGCGGATCGGCGTGGTAAGAACGCTCGCCGATTGCGGCGCTGATATGGCCCACATCCAGTACCGGTGCAAAGCTGATATCAATATCCATCGCGATCATTTCGCTGGCCATCAACCATCCGGCGTCCTGAGCCAGTTTGCCGCCCTCTTCCAGACCGTGCAGCGCGGCAAACGATTGAGCCGCAGGCAGGCGAGTAAAGCCTTCTCGAAAGCGCTGTACGCGTCCGCCTTCCTGATCTACCGCCACCACCAGATGGTTACGTGACGCAGTCCGGATTTGTCGCACTAATTCACGCAGCTGTTCCGGGTCATGATAATTTCGGGTAAAGAGGATCAACCCACCTACCAGCGGATGCGCCAGAATCTCACGCTCTTCTGCGTCCAGCTCATACCCTTCGACATCCAACATTACTGGGCCCACACTGCTCTCCTTATCCTTTCATTGTTAGCTGCCGCCAGGTTTCATCGGCCAGCCTGATAAATTGTCTATCACCGGTTTGCCGCCAGCGATACTCAAACCACCCCGCCTTCAGCATCATTATCCAGGGTTGCCATTGTCTGACTTGTCGCCACAAAACGTCTGGCTCAATGTGCGCTCGTTGAGCGTAGGTGCTAACCAGCTGTTGGTGCTGGGATTCATCGCTGACCCATACCGCCGCCAGCTCCAGGGCAATATCACCGTCTCCGGCGTATTCCCAGTCAATCAGCCGCAGCCCTGAGGCTGTGCGTACGATGTTGTCACCGTGAACATCCATATGCAGCGGCCCCAGACGCAAAGGTCGAGGCTCACCTCGTTTCCTCAGCCGCTTCAGCGCGCGCAGCCAGCATGGTGTACGACGCGCCGGATCGCCACACTGCCAGTACTGTTCAAGTAGCGGCAGCAGGCTGATTCGCCAGCCCAATCGGGGTTGCTGGTGCAGATGATACAGTAAGCCTGCGAGTTCGTCGGCGTCCGGTAATCTGGATTCTACCTTACCGTGAAAAAACTCGACGGCCATCCACCCACGCGTATAAAAATGAGGACGTGGCGCAAGGTTTTCTGGCAGGTGTTTTAACGCATGATATTGGCGTAAGAAATGCGATTCCGGCGCATCAGGGTCGTGATGACAACGCAGTACCAGCCGGTGAGAATGATGCTCAATGATGCAGCTCCCGCCACTCAGGCCAGTTTGGCTGGCTGCGACGGGATGATACTGCGGGAAATAGCGCGACAACACTTCGCCGCGCGTGAGTCTGTTATTGTTGCTGAACGGCACCTTTACCTGACCAGATTATCTCGCCAGTTTGTACCAGCATTAATTGCATTTGCAGCGCAGGCGAATTGACGTTGCCGGATGCGCTGGAATAAAGCACATACTGCGCGCCAACGTTACGGGCGATACCAATCGCTTTACTGCGCGTTCCCAGGCTATCGTTCGGCGACAGACCTAACTGCTGCTTGGCGACTGCCAGTTGCTGAGCGGAAACCAGAGTAAACTTACCGTTATTCGCCAGAGCATTACGTAAGGTTTCGGTGGCTTCACCCGCGTTCAGCGAGCCGTTGGTGCGGTTATTCACGCTATCAACCAGCAGAACGCCGCCCGCTTTTACGCCGTCAGCCTGCAGCATTTTTCCGACCATCGGCTGCATAGCCCCGTTCCAGTCATAATGACGTTGACGTGGCGTCGGCTGCGCCGTTTGGTCCTCGTGCTCAATCGGACCCGGCTGCTGCGGTATGGTTGGCACCGTTGGCACTACCGGCACCGGCTGTTGCGGCTGCACAGGCTGTTCCGGCACTGGCTTGACTTCCTCTACCGGTGCGGGCTCTCGTTGCACCACACAGCCAGAGAGAAACATCGCCAGCGCGGCAACCAGTGCGTAGCGATTCATTTTGATCATCAAGATTCACCCCTTACAAATAAAGATAAAGTCTAACCTTGTGCGCCCCCAGAAAATTGGCGCTGCCGTACAGCGTCACCGACGAATGCGCCGGAATAGTCACGCTGCGCGGCGCTTCCAGAGGATGCATTTCCAGTCCTCTGGCGTCATACCAGTAAAACCGATAATGAACGGTGACGGATTCTTGTCTTTCGTTATAGAGTCGCGAGGATGCCGAGGCCTGAATATCAGACGTGGTTAACGTGGGCTGTTCTGCTGTTATACCTGCCGCCAGAATCGTTGACTCCATCACCAGCGACTGTTCATCACTTACCGGAATTTCTGGGTGTGTTCGACAACCCGCCAGTAGCAGCAAGCCCAGTGAAAGTGCAATGCATCCTCTGATCATGCCTACAGACCTTTATGCGCGAGCATTGGGCCAAGCGCACGGCCACCCAGCAGATGCATATGAATGTGATACACCTCCTGACCCCCGTGGCGGTTGGTGTTCATGATTAAGCGGTACCCATCTGCAGCAATGCCTTCCTGCTCAGCAATTTTCGCTGCAACGGTGATCATGCGGCCCAATGCCTGTTCATGTTCAGCCGTCACATCGTTGACGGTTGGGATCAGGATGTTAGGAATGATCAGAATATGCGTAGGTGCCTGAGGGGAAATATCACGAAACGCAGTGACCAGTTCATCCTGGTATACGATATCCGACGGAATTTCACGACGGATAATTTTGCTGAATATAGTTTCTTCTGCCACGACGTTTTCCTTTTTCATTAACAGCCCAAGCGTTTTGCCATGCTACGCCGGGTAACTCTGCGAGTATAGAGTATGAGCGAGTTACTCACGCTCTTTCAACTTTAACCCTCGATTTTTTAAGCGAAAACCCCAGTCAATGCTGCTCTTATAACCATTTCCCAGCGCTATTGCTCAAGCATAGTACTGAAACAATATTTCATTTATGTCGTAGCATCCGTTTACACATTAAGTGCTAATGCGTATATTTCGCATTTGTATTTACATGCGCATTTAATAATTTACAACCAAAGGGCTCATCACAACTACCGGTGATTCGAATTTAATATTAATAATTATCAAGGACTTTTCGATGTCTTTCACAACACTCAACGGGAATATTCAACGCCAACCGGGGCTTGCCCCTTCTGCGCTGGCAGCCTGCATTACGCTAGCGCTTTTACCTTCCACCAGCCTCGCAGCCCCTGCTGAAGAGACAGTGATCGTGGAGGGTTCTGCTCCAGCCGCATCCAGCGACGAACAGGATTACAGCGTTAAATCGACGACCGCGGGCACAAAAATGCAGATGACACAGCGCGATATTCCGCAATCGGTCAGCATTGTCAGCCAGCAGCGCATGGAAGATCAGCAGTTGCAAACGCTGGGCGATGTGATGGACAACACGTTGGGGATAAGCAAAAGCCAGGCGGATTCCGATCGCAGCAGCTATTACTCGCGCGGATTTCAGATTGATAACTATATGGTCGATGGGATCCCGACCTATTTTGAATCCCGCTGGAATCTCGGTGACGCCCTTTCCGACACCGCCCTTTTTGAGCGTGTCGAAGTGGTCCGTGGTGCAAACGGACTGATGACCGGGACGGGTAACCCTTCAGCCTCCATTAACATGATCCGTAAGCATGCCACCAGCCGCGAGTTCACCGGTAATGTTTCTGCAGAATATGGCAGTTGGAACAAACAACGCTATGTGACCGATCTGCAAAGCCCGCTTACGGCAGACGGCAATGTGCGCGGTCGCATCGTGGCGGGTTACCAGAATAACGACTCCTGGCTTGATCGCTACAATAGCGAAAAAATGTTCTTCTCCGGGATTGTCGATGCCGATTTGGGTGACACCACCAGCCTGTCTGCAGGTTATGAATACCAGCGCATTGATATCAACAGCCCAACCTGGGGTGGATTACCGCGCTGGAATACCGATGGCAGTAAAAACAGCTATGACCGTTCGCGCAGCACTGCGCCGGACTGGGCTTACAACGATAAAGACTTCAACAAAGTGTTTGTCACCATCAAACAACGTTTTGCCGATACCTGGCAGGCGACCATGAACGCCACCCACTCCGAGGTCAAGTTCGACAGTAAAATGATGTACGTCGATGCCTATGTTAATAAGGCCGACGGCACGCTGATTGGCCCATATGGCAACTATGGTCCGGGATATGACTATGTCGGAGGAACCGGCTGGAACAGCGGCAAACGTAAAGTGGATGCTGTCGATCTATTTGCCGACGGCGGTTACGATCTGTTTGGTCGTCAGCATAATCTGATGCTGGGCGGCAGCTACAGTAAACAGAATAACCGTTATGAAAGCTCGTGGGCGAACGTTTTCCCCAACGAAATCGGCAGCTTCTATACCTACGATGGTAACTTCCCGGAAACTAACTGGAAACCGCAGTCATTGGCTCAGGACGATACCACGCACATGAAATCGCTGTACGCCGCAACGCGTATTTCGCTGGCCGACCCACTGCATTTGATTGTCGGCGCGCGTTATACCAATTGGCGTATCGACACCCTGACCTACAGCATGGAGCAAAACCACACCACCCCGTACGCGGGCCTGGTGTATGACATTGACGATAACTGGTCTACCTACGCCAGCTATACCTCAATCTTCCAGCCGCAGAACAAGCGCGACAGTTCCGGTAAATATCTCTCTCCGATTACCGGCAACAACTATGAGCTTGGCCTGAAGTCCGACTGGATGAACAGCCGTTTAACCACCACGCTCGCGGTGTTCCGCATTGAACAGGATAACGTAGCGCAATCAACCGGCGTGCCAATCGTCGGTAGCAATGGCGATACGGCCTTTAAAGCGATGGATGGTACAGTCAGCAAAGGGGTCGAATTCGAAATTAACGGAGCGATCACCGATAACTGGCAGATGACGTTTGGCGCGACACGCTATGTTGCTGAAGACAACGAAGGCAATGCTGTAAACCCTAACCTGCCACGGACCACGGTAAAACTGTTCACCCGTTATCGCCTGCCAGCCATGCCGGAACTGACCGTAGGCGGCGGAGTCAATTGGCAGAATCGAGTTTACAGCGATACGGTCACGCCTTATGGCACATTCCGCGCGGAACAGGGAAGCTACGCCCTGGTAGATTTGTTCACCCGTTACCAGGTAACAAAAAACTTCTCAGTGCAGGGTAACCTCAATAACCTGTTCGATAAAACCTATGACACGAATATCGACGGTTCTATCGTTTATGGTGAGCCGCGCAACGTCAGCATCACCGCAAGCTATCAGTTCTGACACCAGGTATTGCGTAGAATTGCTAACCCGCTGACTTAGGTTGCAAATTCTCATCAAACTCCAGCCGCTTTCTGTCGGGTTCTACCGCAGTCAGCGGCTGCACCTCTGCCAGCGTCTTCTGGCAGCGCTCAACCAGCACCTGATATTCGCGAGTGCCCTGTTTTTTCCACACCAGCTCCTGCTCAGTTAACATGCGAATCGCTTTCGCCGGGCTGCCGACAATCAGATGGTTGGCAGGCATCTCGGCGCGCGCTTTCACAAACGCCGAAGCACCAACGATACTGTTCTCACCGATTGTCGCGCCATCGATAATCACTGCGCTCATGCCGACCAGCGCGTTACGCCCTATCACACAGCCGTGCAGAATCGCTCCGTGGCCGATATGTCCGTCCTCTTCCACCACCGTATCCTGGCCGGGAAATCCGTGCATCACGCAGTTATCCTGGATATTCGCCCCATCTTTAACCACGATACGCCCAAAATCTCCGCGCAGGCTGGCATTGGGGCCAACATAAACACCTTTGCCGAGAATGACATCGCCAATCAGCACTGCGGTTGGGTGAACATAGCTTTCCGCAGGAACTACCGGGATCATCCCGTCAATCTGGTAAATCGGCATGGCTTCTCCTGTTACGCCTCGGCTAATCCGCCGAAGCGTTGATAATAGAGCGGCCCTGGCGCGGGTAGTTCCCCCACCGAGCTCTCGCCTTTTTCGCTGACGAAAACCTGGGCGCCGGGCGCAACACGTTGATAAATATTAATACACAGCTGACGCGCCGTCTGCCCAAGCCAGTGAGCAGGCAACAATTCTTCCGGCAGCAGCGGATCTTTGAGCACAACCCGACGATAAAGGTGAATGAGCAACAGGCGGATCTGGAAGCAGCGCTCTGGCGTAAGTTCGTCCGGCCCGGCGTCACGTAGCAACGGTAACAACGGACGGAACAGAGTGATAAACGCCTCGTACATGGCATTTTGTTCGGTTAAGTGCCAGCACCCTTCTACCCGCTCACGCAGCGCGGCGCGGGAGAGCGCCAACGGCGAATGCGCCTCAAAAACGATGACGTTTTCCGCCACCCCAGCTTCATGGAGCAGCGACTGGACGTCCGCCAGCTTTTGCGATGGTGACGCCAGCAGACTCGGAGCCAGTACGCCAAAACCTTGCCATAACAGCTGCTTTTTAACTTCGGCGAGGGTGTTTTTTTCCAGCCCTTCGGAGAGCAGCAGCAGCCAGGTACCGTCCCACTCAGGGGCGCTGGCACGGTAGATTTTGCTCTCGGCGCGACGCGTCAAGCGTAGCCCTTTATCGCTCAGGCGGTAGAAACTGCGTCGGCCGATACGTACCACGTCCAGCCATTCTTCTTTATTAAGGCGAAACAGTGCGGTACGTACAAAACGCTCACCGAAGCCAAGCCCTTCCAGCAGCGCGGCAACACTACCCAGCCAGACTTCTCCACCGCGTTGCGATAAACAGTCCCCGTAAAGCGAGGCGATAAGCGAGGTGCCGCTGACCGGCATTGCGGTTACCGCCTGCTGAATAAAACTATCGAGCTTTTCCATATGATTCATACTGTTGTCTTTTTTGTGCTTTTTGAATCATAGCACAGGAATAGATCAGCGATACGCCAGGAGTTTGTAGGCCGGATAAGGCAACGCCGCCATCCGGCAGCGTTGCGCCATTGTGCCTGATGGCGCTACGCTTATCAGGCCGACGAGACTTAGCCGTTGGCGGCAGCTTTACGTAGGTCAAACACGCGGCAGGCCTTGCCTTCGGAGCGTGGGATGCTGCCGCAGTTGACGATGCTGACATCCGTTGAAATGCCCACCATCGACTTAATGCGATGACGCAGATGGTGGCAAATCTGGCAGCGCTGCTCGTGGCTTAGCACCAGGCTACTCTCTTTAAGCTCCACGCGTACCGAAAGTGAATCAAGATGGCCACGGCGATCCACTTCAAGCTGATAATGCGGGGCCAGATGATCAATCTTGAGGATCTCTTCTTCCACCTGAGACGGGAATACGTTGACGCCGCGAATAATCAGCATGTCATCGCTGCGCCCGCTAATGCGATCCATACGACGCATCGTGCGCGCGGTTCCCGGCAGCAGGCGCGTCAGGTCGCGGGTACGATAACGAATGACCGGCAGCGCTTCTTTCGTCAGCGTGGTGAACAGCAGTTCGCCGTGCTCACCGTCAGCCAGTGGCGTACCGTCATCCGGATTGACCACTTCCGGGAAGAAATGATCCTCCCAGATTGTCGGACCATCACCCGTTTCGATGCACTCCATCGCCACGCCCGGCCCCATCACTTCCGACAGGCCATAAATATCGAGCGCCGTAATACCGAGGCGACGTTCGATCTCCGCGCGCATCCCCGTTGTCCACGGCTCTGCGCCAAAGACACCGGTACGCAGCGAACAGCCCCGCGCATCACCGCCCATCTGGCGCTCCAGCTCTTCAATCAGGTTCAGGCAGTAAGATGGCGTGACCATGATCATGTCGGGCTTAAAATCACGGATCAGCTGCGCCTGTTTCTCGGTCTGGCCGCCGGACATCGGGATCACCGTTGCCCCTAAGCGTTCCGCGCCGTAGTGTGCGCCCAGTCCGCCTGTGAAAAGGCCATAGCCATAAGCGACGTGGATTTTATCTTTCGCGGTACCGCCTGCGGCACGTAGCGAACGGGCGACGATGTTAGCCCAGGTATCGATATCATTTTGCGTATAGCCCACCACCGTCGGTTTACCCGTGGTACCGGATGACGCATGGATACGCACTACCTGCTCCATCGGTACCGCGAAGGTATCAAACGGATAGTTATCGCGCAGGTCCTGCTTGGTGGTGCACGGGAATTTGCTCAGGTCGCTCAGCTCACGGAAATCATCCGGGTGAACCCCCGCCGCATCAAATTTGCGGCGGTACATCGGCACGTTTTCATAGGCGTGTTTGAGCGTCCACTTCAGGCGCTCGGTCTGCAGAGCGACTAATTCGTCACGCGATGCGGTTTCAATCGGATCTAATGTTGTTATCGTTGTCATTTTGTAGGGTACTCGCAGGTCAATTCGCTCACACACGCTCGAGGATCAGGGCAATGCCCTGGCCCACGCCAATACACATCGTACACAGCGCATAACGTCCATTGCGTCGTTCCAGCTCCAGCGTTGCCGCCAGCGCCAGACGCACGCCGCTCATCCCCAGCGGGTGGCCTAAAGCGATGGCGCCACCGTTTGGATTCACGTGCGGCGCATCATCCGCCAGCCCCAGCTGCCGCATCACGCCCAGCGCCTGGGCGGCAAAGGCTTCATTCAGCTCAATTACATCCATATCGTTAATATTCAGCCCGGCACGCTCCAGCACTTTACGCACCGCCGGAACCGGCCCCAGCCCCATGTACTTCGGCTCAACGCCCGCCGTCGCCATCGCCACGATGCGCGCCCGCGGCGTCAGTCCCTGTTCTTTTACCTGCTGTTCACTGGCGATAATCATCGCCGCCGCGCCGTCGTTCACGCCCGAGGCGTTGCCTGCCGTCACCACGCCGCCCTTGCGGAACGGGGTTTTCAACTGAGCAAGCTGTTCCATTGTGGTTTCCGCACGCGGGTGCTCATCGTCGCGCACCGCGCTGACCGCGCCCTTCTTACCGATAATCTGTACCGGTACGATTTCCTGCGCCAGAATGCCGTCACGCTGCGCTTTTGACGTGCGCTGCTGGCTGCGGTAGGCGAAGGCGTCCTGATCTTCACGGCTTATATTTAACAATTCGGCTACATTCTCCGCCGTTTCCGGCATGCTGTCAGTACCAAATTGTTGCTGCATGAGCGGGTTCACAAAACGCCAGCCGATGGTGGTATCGAACATTTCCGCCTGACGCTGGAACGGCGCGGTGGCCTTGCCCATGACGAACGGCGCGCGAGACATCGACTCGACGCCGCCGGCAATCAACAGATCCGCATCGCCCGCCTTAATGGCTCGTGCGGCAAAGCCGATGGCGTCCAGCCCGGAACCGCACAGACGGTTGATGGTGGTGCCCGCCACGCTGTGCGGATAACCCGCCAGCAACGTTGCCATATGCGCCACGTTACGGTTGTCCTCACCGGCCTGGTTGGCGCAGCCGAAAATCACATCGTCGATGGCGCTGGCATCCAGGCGCGGGTTGCGACGGAGCAATTCACGCAGCGGGATCGCCGCCAGATCGTCAGCGCGAACCCCCGCCAGCGCGCCGCCGTAGCGGCCAATCGGGGTACGAATTCCGTCACAAATAAAGGCGTCACGCATTAGGCTTCTCCTGTGATTGTGCCGCCGATGCGGTGCGATTTTCCGCGAAACAGGGCAACGGTTTTTTGCTGTTGATTAACAATCTCAATGTCGTAAACGCCGGTCAGCTTGCCCTGCTGTTTCACCCGCGCGGTGGCGGTCAGCAGATCGCCAGTGAAGGCCGGGCGCAGGAAATCGATGCTCGCCGCCGACGCGACCGCCGCCAGCCCCTGGCTGTTACAGGCGTAGGCAAAGGCGGTGTCCGCGAGCGAAAACAGCTGCCCACCGTGACAGGTCTGGTGGCCGTTGAGCATCGATGGCAGCACCGCCATCGTCATCTGCGCATAGCCTTCATCCATTTCGATAATCTCGATGCCCAGCGCGCGGGCGCAGGTATCTTTCTCGTACATGGCGCGGGCGTTGCGCCAGGCCTGGTTACTCATGACGCATCTCCAGCAGCGCCATCTGGCGCAGTCGCGCACTTGGGCGGTAGCGTTCTTCGCCGTAGTGCTGTTGTAGGTTTTCCAGCAGGCGCAGCACGCGCCCCCAGCCAAGCGATTCACCCCAGGCAATCGGGCCGCGTGGGTAGTTCACCCCCAGACGCATAGCGGTATCGATATCATCCGCGCTGGCGACGCCTTTTTGCACCGCATCCAGCGCTTCGTTCGCCAGCATCGCTACCGTACGCCATACCAGCAGGCCGGGATAATCAGCAATGTGCAGAACCTTTTTGCCCTGCTGCTGGAAGTAGTACACCGCTTTGTCGGTTGCCGACTGTGGATTGGTTTGCGCGCTCGCCAGTACGACCGTGTCGCCCGCCGCATGGTCATAAACCACCACCGGGCGCTGATGCTGCACGCTTAAAGCCAACGCGGTTTCACCAGTGGTTTCAAGGAGCAGCACATCATCCAGTTCAGTGACAACGTCACACTTAATGTTTTTTGCTGCATTTTCAGGCACTACCGCTGCAACAGTCAGATCAGGCGATACTTCAACAGGCCAGCGATAGACGCCGTGGCCGCTCTTTTTGCCCAGACGCCCGGCCAGCGCCAGCTCCTGCTGAAGCAGCGACGGCAGAAAACGGCGGTCCTGCCAGAAGGCGTTAAATACCGAACAGGTGACGGCAAAGTTGACGTCCTGACCAATCAGATCGGTCAGCGCCAGCGGCCCCATCGGGAAACCGCCGCCGTCGCGCAGCGCCGCGTCAATCACTTCCGCGGATGCCACCTGCTCTTCCAGCGCGCGCCAGGCTTCGGCGTAGAACGGGCGCGCCACGCGGTTGACGATAAAGCCCGGCGTGGAGCGGCAGCGCACCGGCTGCTTACCCCAGGCGCTCACGCACTGGCATAGCTGCTCAACCACTTCCGTTGAGGTGGCAAGGCCGCTCACCACTTCCACCAGTTTCATTACCGGTGCTGGATTAAAGAAGTGCAGCCCCGCCACCCGTTCCGGATGCTTCACTCCCGCCGCAATTGCGGTAATGGAAATCGACGAGGTATTGCTGGTCAGCAGCGTTGACGGCGAACAGATTTCCGCCAGTTGGCTGAACAGCGCCTGTTTAATCTCCAGGCGTTCCGAAGCGGCCTCAATTACTAACTGCGCATCGGCTAGCTGTGTTAATTCGGTTGCTGGCGTAATGCGTGCCAGCAGCGCCTGCGCCTGCTCGGCGCTGACTTTGCCGCGGCTAACGCGGGCGTTGAGGCGCTCGGCAATGCCGTTGATAGCGCGGGTAATCGCCTCAGACGAAATGTCATACAGCCGCACCGCGTGTCCGGCACTGGCCGCCACTTCGACGATCCCGGCCCCCATGGTGCCGCCGCCAATCACGGCGACGGTGTGAAGAGTCTGGCTCATGGCTTATTTCCCGCTGAACTGTGGCTGACGTTTGGCGAGGAAGGCGCTGACGCCTTCGCGATAGTCGTCGCTGCGACCGGCCATGCGCTGGTAGTCGCGCTCAAGCTCAAGCTGCTGATCCAGCGTATTGGTTTCGGAAAGCTGCAAAGCTTTCTTAATTAACCCCAGCCCATAGGTCGGCTGCGTAGCAAAATGACGCGCCATGGCTAACGCAGTGTCTTTCAGTTCAGCGTCGTCCACCACCTGCCAGATCATTCCCCACTGCGCGGCCTGTTCGGCGCTGAGGTTATCGCCCAGCATCAGTAAACCTACGGCGCGAGCGCGAGTGTTTACACGGGGCAGCAGCCAGCTACCGCCGCAGTCCGGCACCAGGCCAAGCTTGCTGAAGGCCATCACAAATTTGGCCGAACGCGCGGCCAGCACGATATCGCAGCCCAGCGCTAACGTTGCACCCGCCCCGGCGGCCACGCCGTTAACGGCGCAGATAACCGGTTTTGGTAACGCGGCTAAACGACGCACCAGCGGGTTATAAAAACGCTCCACCGACATGCCCAGATCCGGCGCAGGGCCACTCGGGTCAACGTTACGGTCGTTCAGATCCTGTCCGGCGCAAAAACCGCGCCCGGCACCGGTAATCAGCAGGCAGCGAATGGTGTCGTCGCGCTCGGCCTGTTTCAGGCAGTTGGCGAGCTGCTGGTGCATCACGTCATTAAAGCTGTTGAGTCGGTCCGGGCGGTTCAGGATGATGGTCATTACACCCTGTTCCACTTCGCTGAGAATGAATGCGTCCACGATTAGCGTCCTTTAAATTCTGGGGTGCGTTTTTCTAAAAAGGCGCTCACGCCTTCACAACGATCTTCAGTACCGCTCAGCAGCGTAAATAACTGACGTTCCTGCACCAGACCGGCCTGTAAGCCCACTTCATGCGCCAGACGCAGCGACTGTTTCGCCGCCCGCAGCGCCAGCGGTGAGTGGCGGGCGATGGTCGCCGCCAGCTTCAGGGCATATTCATCAGAGAGGTTGGCCGGGTGAATGTCACTCACCAGCCCAGCCTGCTGCGCGCGTTCGGCATCAATGCTTTCGCCGCTCAGCACCATCCGGCTGGCCAGTGCTTTGCCAACGCTGCGAATCAGACGCTGGGTACCACCCGCGCCGGGCATGGTGCCGAGGGTAATTTCCGGCAGGCCGAAGCGGGCGTTATCCCCGGCGATCACCAGGTCACACAGCAGCGCCAGCTCGCAGCCCGCGCCCAGCGCATAGCCGTTCACCACCGCAATCAGCGGCTTGTTGAAGGCGTCGATGCGCGCCCATAGACGCGGACGAATATCGTCGAAGGTGGCGGGCAGGTCTTTTTCCGCCATCTCGTTGAGATCGGCACCGGCCGCGAAATAGCGCGGGTTGCCGCTAATCACGCACACACTCACCGTCGGATCGGCCGCCGCGCTTTCCAGCGCTTCGGCAAGCAGCAATAGCAGCGTATTGTTCAGGGCATTACGCGCCTGCGGACGGTTCAGCGTCAGCTGCAGCACGCGGTCATGACGGGTAATCAGCAGTTCGCTCATGCCGTCCCCCGTGCGTCAAAGTCGACCACCACATCCGAGCTTTTGGGCAGCGCCTGGCAGCTCAGCACATAGCCCGCCGCCACTTCATCGGCTTCCAGGCTATAGTTGGCGGCCATTGCCACTTCGCCCTGCACCACTTTGCATTTACAGGTTGCGCACACGCCGCCTTTACAGGCGAACGGCAGGTCAGCGCCCTGACGCAGCGCCGCATCAAGAATGCTGTCATCTTCGGCGTTCAGCGAAATCAGGCGATCGCGGCCGTCCTGGCGAATAGTGACCGTGCGGCCTTCAGCCTGCACGCCGGTGGCGCGTTTCACGCTGGTGCCCGGCGTATTGAAGCGCTCAAGGTGAATAGATTTTTCCGGCACGCCCAGCTCGTGCAGCGCCACTTCGGCTTCGTCCATCATCGCCGATGGGCCGCAGATAAACGCGTCGTCAAAACGGCTAAAATCGAGCAGGGTTTTACCCAACGCACGCAGCTTGTCGCCGTCAATGCGCCCTTGCAGCAGATCGCTGTCCATCGACTCCTGGCTGAACAGATGCACCACCTGCAAACGCTGCGGGTAGCGATCTTTCAGGTCAGCCAGCGCCTGGCGGAACATCATGCTGTGGCTGCTGCGGTTGCCGTAGATAAGCGTAAACCGGCTGTCCGTTTCGGTCGCCAGCGTGGCTTCGATAATCGCCATCATCGGCGTAATGCCGGATCCGGCGGCAATCGCCAGATACTCGGCCTGGCGTTCGGCCTGTGGCTGATAGCCAAAATGGCCCTGCGGCACCATCACCTCCAGCGCCATACCCTGCTGGATATCGCGCTGGGCATAGCTGGAAAAACGGCCGCCGTCGATGGCTTTCACCGCCACGCTGATTTCAGACGGCGAGCGGCTACGGCAGATGGAGTAGCAGCGCCGCAGCTCTTCACCGCCGAGGCGGGCTTTCAGCGTCAGATGCTGGCCCGGGCGGAAGGCGTAATCGTTGCGCAGCGCCTCAGGAATAGCAAAAGTGATGGTCACCGCATCACGGGTTTCCGGCTCAACGTTTGCCACGGTAAGCGAATGAAATGTTGTCATCGCAGCCTCAAATACATTTAAAGTAATCAAAGGGTTCACGGCAGCTGTCGCAGCGATACAGCGCTTTACAGGCCGTGGAACCGAATTCACTAATCAGCGAGCTGTGGGTGCTGCCGCAGCGCGGGCAAACCACGTCTTTCGGCATCTCGCCGGCGTGGCAGGCATGGGCCTGCGGCGGGCTGATACCGTACTGGCGTAGGCGTTCGCGGGCATCCGGGCTCATCCAGTCGGTGGTCCATGGCGGATCGAGCTGTAGCACAATATGTACCGGCGTGTAGCCATGCGTGGTCATCACCGTACGAATCTCACCCAACAGGTGCTCGGTAGCCGGGCAGCCCGAGTAAGTTGGCGTAAAGCCAATCACCCAGCCGTCGCCGAGGCGTTCAACCCGGCGTACCATCCCCAAATCGGTAATGGTCAGCACCGGCACTTCCGGGTCGGGGATTGCGCTTAACAGTCCCCACACGGTGCGCACTTCGGCGGGCGCGATATCGGCGAGACGTTGCATAGCCACCTCCTGCTACCACTGCTGGCCGGGATACGACCGCTGTAAATACTGCATCTCTGCCAGCATCGGGCCGAGATGTTCGCTGTGTAGCCCCTGCTTGCCGCCGCGACGGAACGCCGCCTCCTGGGGAATTTGCAGGCCGGAATCAAGCAGCGCGGTGTGGACCGTTGCCTGCCATTCCGCCTGGAGCGTGCGCGGATCGACGGCGATCCCCTGCTCGCTCAGGTCAATTTCCAGCGCATCGGCAACGAACAGTTCACCGGTATAGCGCCACAGGTTATCGACCGCCTGCTGCATACGCTGCGTCGAGAGCGCGGTGCCGTTGCCCAGACGTTCCAGCCAGCCGCGGCTGAAGCGCTGGTGATAACGCACCTCTTTCAACCCTTTGGCCGCAATGGCGGCGATCTGCGCGTCGCGGCTATAGACCAGACGGCTGAACAGCGCCACGTGCCAGACGTCGATAAAGAACTGGCGGGCAATGGTGTCGGCAAAGTTGCCGTTCGGCTGTTCAACCAGCAGCAGATTGCTGAACTGGCGTTCATCGCGGCCGAAGGCCAGCGTGTCTTCGTCGCCGTTACCGTTCAGTTCGGCGGCGTAGCTGAGAAAATTGCGCGCCTGTCCCAACAGATCGAGACCGATATTGGCCAGCGCCAGGTCGATTTCCAGCTCCGGCGCGTGGCCGCACCAGGCGCCTAATCGCTGGGCCAGCACCAGGCCGTTATCGCCGAGGCGCAGGGCATAGGTTGCAACGGGATTGGTATTGTTCATCGTTGCCTCACATATGTTCCATGCCGTCCGGCACGGTATAGAACGTTGGGTGGCGGTAGACTTTGCTTTCTGCCGGGTCGAAGAATTCACCGCGATCCTCCGGCTGCGAGGCAACAATTTCACTCGCCTTCACGACCCAAATAGAGCAGCCTTCGCTGCGGCGGGTGTACGCATCGCGGGCGTTCTCCAGCGCCATCTGGTCATCGGCGGCGTGCAGGCTGCCCACGTGGCGGTGCGACAAACCCTGTTTGCTGCGGACAAACACTTCGTATAACGGCCAGTATGTTTTGCTCATGGTTCTCTCCTTACGCCGCATCGCGGGCCTGTTGTTTTTGGGCATGCGCCAGCGCAGCTTCGCGCACCCATGCCCCCTCTTCCCAGGCCTTGCGCTTGGCGCCCAGACGTTCGTGGTTGCAAATACCACGGCCGCTGATGACCTCATTCAATTCCTGCCAGTCAATCTCGCCGAAACGGTAGTGACCGGTTTCTTCGTCGTAGCGCAGATCGGCATCCGGTACGGTCATGCCGAGGATCTCAACCTGTGGAACGGTGTTATCCACAAAGCGCTGGCGCAGTTCGTCGTTGGAATGCAGTTTGATTTTCCACGCCATACTGCGGGCGCTGTTCGGCGAGTTGTCGTCGCTCGGCCCGAACATCATCAGCGCGGGCCACCAGAAACGGTTGATCGCATCCTGGAGCATCTGCCGCTGTTCTTCGCTGCCCGCCGCCAGCGCCATACAGGCTTCAAAGCCCTGACGCTGGTGGAAGCTCTCTTCTTTGCAGATTTTGACCATCGCCCGGGCATACGGACCGTAAGAGGTACGGCACAGCGCCACCTGGTTGACGATGGCTGCGCCGTCGACCAGCCAGCCGATCACGCCAATATCCGCCCAGCTGAGCGTGGGGTAGTTAAAGATGGAGGAGTACTTCATCTGCCCATCGAGCATTTTCTGATACAGGTCTTCGCGGGCGCAGCCGAGGGTTTCTGCAGCACTGTAGAGGTACAAACCATGGCCAGCCTCATCCTGCACTTTCGCCAGCAGAATCGCCTTGCGGCGCAGCGTTGGCGCACGGGTGATCCAGTTACCTTCCGGCAGCATGCCAACAATTTCCGAGTGCGCATGCTGACCAATCTGGCGGATCAGCGTCTTGCGGTACGCATCCGGCATCCAGTCCTGCGCCTCGATGGCGGTGTCCTGCGCGATGCGCTGGTCAAAGCGTTGTTCTTCTGTCACGTCATCACCTTTATGATTCCGATAAATCAAACAATTCATTTTTTGTGAATCATGTTGTTTTGTAAAAGTTACACTCTGGTTAAATAAAACCACAAATTTTGTTTGTGGATTTTGTGATACGCACCGCAAAGCCTTTTAGTTTATTCAGCAAATTCAGAATCATAATCAATAAAGGTAAAGTGTTCGCGATCGCATTGTTAATAAATTATTAAAATCACGCTTGCATTTTGTGATTCATAAAAGAACTATTTATAGCGAGATTACGTAACATATCTGGAGATTTACGATGCAGCAGTTAGCCAGCTATTTATCCGGCGCCTGGCAGACCGGCCGGGGCCGCACCCGCACCATCCATCACGCCATTACCGGCGAGCCGCTTTGGGAAGTGACGAGCGAAGGGCTGGATATGGCGCAGGCGCGCCGCTTCGCCATTGAACACGGCGGCAAAGCGTTACAGGCAATGACCTTTATTGAACGCAGCGCGATGCTAAAAGCGGTAGCAAAGCATCTGATGGAACTGAAGGCCGACTTCTATGCCATCTCTACCGAAACCGGCGCTACGCGCGGCGACAGCTGGGTGGATATTGAAGGCGGCATCGGCACGCTTTTCACCTATGCCAGCCTCGGCGGGCGTGAGCTGCCGGATGATGTGCTGTGGCCGGAAGATGAGCTGATTCCGTTGTCCAAACAGGGCGGCTTTGCCGCGCGCCACGTGCTGACCTCCAAATCCGGCGTTGCGGTACATATCAACGCCTTTAACTTCCCCTGCTGGGGGATGTTAGAAAAGCTGGCGCCGACCTGGCTTGCCGGCATGCCCGCGATCGTTAAACCGGCGACCGCCACCGCGCAGCTGACGCAGGCGATGGTCAAAGCCATTGTCGACAGCGGGCTGGTGCCGGACGGCGCAATAAGCCTGATCTGCGGCGGCGCGGGCGATCTGCTGGATAATCTGGATAGCCAGGACGTAGTGACCTTTACCGGCTCTGCGCATACCGGGCAGCAATTGCGCGTACATCCGAATCTGGTGGCGAAATCTGTGCCCTTCACCATGGAAGCGGATTCGCTGAACTGCTGCGTACTGGGCGACGATATCACCCCGGAGCAGCCGGAGTTTGCGCTGTTTATTCGCGAAGTGGTGCGCGAAATGACCACCAAAGCCGGGCAGAAATGTACCGCCATTCGCCGCATTATCGTGCCGCAGGCGCAGGTGAAAGCCGTCAGTGAAGCGCTGATTGCCCGCCTGCAAAAGGTGGTGGTCGGCGATCCGGCGCAGGAAGGCGTGAAGATGGGGTCGCTGGTGAATAACGATCAGCGTCAGGACGTGCAGGATAATGTGAATCGTCTGGTTGAAGCCGGGTGTGAGGTGCTGCTGGGCGGAAAAGCAGATCTGAGCACCGCTGGAGCTTTCTTCCCGCCAACGCTGCTGTTTTGTCCGCAGCCGGATGAAATTGCCGCGGTACATGCAATTGAAGCCTTTGGTCCGGTCGCCACGCTGATGCCGTATCAGAACCGCGAACACGCCCTGACACTGGCACGCGCTGGTGAAGGCAGTCTGGCAGGAACGCTGGTGACGGCGAGCGGCGAACTGGCGCGAGAGTTTATCCTCGGTGCAGCCCGCGCCCACGGGCGTATTCACGTGCTGAACGAAGAATCCTCGGCGGAATCGACCGGCCACGGCTCTCCACTGCCACAGCTGGTCCACGGTGGGCCTGGACGTGCAGGCGGCGGTGAAGAACTGGGCGGTCTGCGTGCGGTGAAACACTACATGCAACGCACTGCCATTCAGGGCAGTCCAACCATGCTGGCCGCCGTTAGCCAGCAGTGGGTGCGTGGCGCGCAGGTCACGGAAGATCGTATTCATCCGTTCCGTAAATACTTCGAAGAGATCCAGCCGGGCGACAGCCTGCTGACGCCACGTCGTACACTGACCGAAGCGGATATCGTTAACTTTGCCTGCCTCAGCGGTGACCACTTCTACGCCCATATGGACAAAATCGCCGCTGCCGAGTCTATTTTCGGCGAGCGCGTGGTGCACGGTTACTTCCTGATTTCCGCCGCTGCCGGTCTATTTGTAGACGCGGGCGTTGGCCCGGTTATCGCCAACTACGGTATGGAAAATCTGCGCTTTATCGAGCCGGTTAAGCCGGGCGACACTATCCAGGTGCGTTTAACCTGCAAACGCAAAACGGTGAAACTTCAGCGCAATGCCGAAGAAAAAGCGACTGGCGTGGTGGAATGGGCGGTGGAGATCTTTAATCAGCACCAGCAGGCGGTGGCGCTGTATTCCATTCTGACATTGGTTGCGCGTCAGCATGGGGATTTCCCGGCTTAAGAACCCGGTGTCGCTTCGCGCGACCAGATTTGAAACAAAAAGCAAAAAGCCTGCTTAGTTTCCTGAGCAGGCTTCTTAAATATGGCTCCTCTGACTGGACTCGAACCAGTGACATACGGATTAACAGTCCGCCGTTCTACCGACTGAACTACAGAGGAATCGTTGTGGAGGCTTATCTTAGCGGCGAAAAAATTTTTGTCAAACCTCATTTCTTCGAATGCGAATCAATTGATGCTTCTCTCGACAGTTTGTTGCATTTACAGACATTTTAAATAGAAAAAACTTTGCAGCTTTTTTGATTCTCCCTCATCATTTGAAATGAGGTTTCAACTTTCTTCGTTAAGGTCCACTTTGAACGTCTCCGCTGCCTTACGCCAGGTCGCTTCCCGCACGCCCTGGTATGCCAAACGCAAGAGTTATAAGGTTCTCTTTTGGCGCGAAATCACTCCGCTGGCTGTCCCCATTTTCCTGGAAAACACCTGTGTGCTATTGATGGGTGTTCTCAGCACTTTCCTGGTAAGCTGGTTGGGAAAAGAAGCAATGGCCGGTGTCGGACTCGCTGACAGTTTTAATATGGTCATCATGGCATTTTTCGCCGCCATCGATCTGGGTACCACCGTAGTTGTAGCATTTAGCCTCGGGAAACGAGATCGTCGACGGGCCAGAGCCGCAGCCAGACAATCGCTGGTGATCATGACAATTTTTGCTACCGTGCTGGCAGCGGTCATTCACTATTTTGGTCAACAGATTATTGACGTTGTCGCAGGTGAAGCAACGCCAGACGTTAAAGCTTTGGCACTTACCTATCTGGAGCTGACGGTGCTCAGCTACCCGGCGGCAGCCATTGCGCTGATCGGCAGTGGCGCACTACGTGGGGCCGGAAATACTAAAATACCGTTGTTGATTAACGGCGGTATGAACATCCTGAATATCATCATCAGTAGCATCCTGATTTACGGAATCTTTTCCTGGCAAGGTCTGGGATTTGTGGGAGCAGGCCTGGGACTGACCATTTCGCGCTACATCGGGGCGATTGCCATCATCTGGGTACTGATGATTGGTTTTAACCCCGCGCTGCGAATTCCCTTCAAAAGCTATTTTAAGCCACTCAATCTCGCCATTATATAGGAGGTGATGGGGATCGGCATTCCGGCAAGTATCGAGTCAGTGCTGTTCAATGGCGGTAAACTTTTGACGCAGATGTTTGTTTCAGGCATGGGAACCAGCGTTATCGCCGGGAACTTTATTGCATTTTCTATCGCCGCGCTTATCAATTTACCGGGGAATGCTTTAGGTTCCGCGTCGACAATCATTACCGGCAGGCGTCTGGGAAATGGCCAGATTGCCCAGGCTGAAATCCAGCTACGGCATGTGTTCTGGCTGTCGACGATTGGGCTAACGGCAATTGCCTGGCTAACCGCACCTTTCGCCGGGGTGATGGCCTCATTTTATACCCACGATCAGGATGTAAAAGAGGTCATAGTCATCCTGATTTGGCTCAACGCAGCATTTATGCCGATATGGGCAGCCTCCTGGGTGTTACCAGCGGGCTTTAAAGGTGCGCGAGATGCACGTTTTGCTATGTGGGTATCGATGCTGGGCATGTGGGGCTGCCGCGTAGTCGCGGGCTACACTCTGGGTATCGTATTAGGATGGGGAGTTGTCGGCGTTTGGTTAGGTATGTTCTTCGACTGGGCCGTGCGCGCCGCGTTATTTTACTGGCGTATGGTCACAGGCCGCTGGTTGTGGAAATACCCACGCCCCGAACGCGAAAAGTGCATAAAACAACCGGTTGCGTCTGAATAATCGGCGAAATGAGGAATATTTCAGCAAACGATCGCATTTATCCATTCAGGCTTTGACAACGCTGAGCGGCATCGCTAATATTCGCCTCGTTCAAACGATTCCTCTGTAGTTCAGTCGGTAGAACGGCGGACTGTTAATCCGTATGTCACTGGTTCGAGTCCAGTCAGAGGAGCCATATTTAAGAAGCCTGCTCAGGAAACTAAGCAGGCTTTTTGCTTTTCTGCGATCCCATTAGCCAGGTAGAGCGCTTCACTTCACACCCAGGCTTTTCCATACTGGCAACGAGAGAAGCCCGTTTCTCACGGGCTTTTATTGTTAAATCTGATAATCAATCACCGCTTCATCTGGCTCCATCGCCTGACGCTTAATTTCATCGACGGATAACCCTGCGTTGCATAGCTCGATGAATCGCCAGACGTAGTTGCGCTGCAGTTGTCCGCGTTTAAGCCCTAGCCAAACGGTATTTGCATCAAACAAATGCCGGGTATCCAGACGGGTTAACGTCCCCTCTTCCTGCTCGCCGCTGGATTGCTCTGCCACCAGCCCAATCCCCAATCCCAGTGACACGTAAGTTTTAATCACATCCGAGTCCTGGGCACTGAGAATAATATCAGGTATCAGCCCCTTGCGAGCAAACGCCCCATCGATGCGGGAACGCCCTGTAATCCCCTGACGATAGGTAATTAACGGCCAGTGAGCGATGGACTCCAGCGTTAGCGGAGAAGCCTTCACTAATGGATGGTCCTGAGGAACAAGCAGGCTGTGGTGCCAACGAAACCAGGGAAAAGCCACCAACAATGGATCGCTGCTCAGCCGCTCACTGGCAATTCCGATATCTGCCCCGCCATTTTGTAGCAGGACATCAATCTCCTGTGGTGTGCCCTGAATAAGTTCCAGACGCACCTCAGGGAACAGCTCACGAAAGGCTTTTATCACCGCAGGCAAGCTATAGCGTGCCTGGGTATGCGTGGTGGCAATCGTCAGAACGCCGGACGTGTCATTGGTAAACAGATCCGCCAGTCGACGAACATTGCTGGCCTCATTCAGAATACGCTCGGCAATGATCAGCAAGGCTTTACCCGGTTCAGTCATGCCCAACAGGCGTTTACCGCGACGGATAAAAATTTCGATGCCAAGTTCATCTTCAAGTTCACGAATGTGTCGGCTGACGCCCGACTGCGAGGTGTACAGTATATTCGCGACCTCCGTCAGGTTGTAATCCTGACGGGCCGCCTCGCGGATTATTTTGAGCTGCTGGAAATTCACGTTTCACTCCGGGCACATCAGACATTACGCTATTGTTAAAGTCTGATGCCCGGCATAACAAATAATAAAAACCTGCATCTTATTCCTCGTGGGAATAAGGTTTAGCTGACCAGCTGCAATTCGCGATTTTCCAGCGCCGGACGGCTAACCAACGACAACAGGATCTCCTTCACTGCCTGTGCCTGGGGCGACAAGCTCCCTCTGGCTGATACGTTCAACGATAATGGCAGATTCATCGATGGGGTTGTGATGCGCGCCATCCAGCCGTTCGCTGCATTGCATAATGAACGGGCGGCCGACTCGGGCAACACTGTGACGCCCATACCACTGGCAATGGCGGCCGTCAGGGTGGAGATAGACTCAATTTCGCCAATCACTTTAGCCGTTAAGCGACGTAGCGAAAAAGCTTCATCCACGCGCAGGCGAACCGCGCTGTAATCCCGTGGCAAGAACAAATTCATCTGCGCCACCGCGGCTAAATCGACGCTTTGCCCCGGGCACTCACGCGTGCCGACCAGATACAGATCCTCTTTAAGCAACGGTTGACTGCTGATGCCCGCCACGGGTGAACGCTCATAGAGCACTGCCATATCTAATTGCCCGCTGAGCAGCTTGTCATTCAGCACTGCCCCACTATTTTCATGCAGATAAACCTGCACATCGGGCAGTTCGGCACGTAGCGTCTGTAATAACGGCATGGTAATGGATGACGCTGCTGTCCCCGGCGCAAGGCCGATAGAGACCTGGCCTGTCAAGGTCTGTCCCACGTTATTAACCGCAAGTTGCGCCTGTTCACACTGACGTAAAATCGTCCGGGCGTGGGTATATAACACTTTTCCTGCTTCCGTCGGCGTGACGCCACGCTTGGTACGAATCAGCAATTGCTGATCAAGCTCACCTTCCAGCGTAGCGACCTGCTGGCTCAGCGCGGGTTGCGCAATGTGCAATACTTCCGCTGCCTGGGTCAGGCTACCAATATCGACGATTTTCACGAAATATTTCAGTCGTCTAAAGTTCATTTTGCCTCCTGTCGGAATACCAGAACCCGTGCTGGCAGTCATTGAATTCAGGATTGCAAGATACTTGCCACTTTCGTCTAAAACGGTGTTTTATGGTTAAAGCCGCACAAAGTCAGGAGTAAAAGCGAAGGAAGATCATTCTGCACACCGAAATATCTCATTCAGGCTGCCCTGGAAGAGGTAGACACGCACCAGAATGGGGCAAAAGCATAAAAAGACGGAAAGATCGCCGCTTTGCTGATTTTGTCAGCAAACGAACACACAAATGTATTTACCCCTTTGACAAGCCTCACCACCCTCGCTAATATGCGCCTCGTTCAAACGATTCCTCTGTAGTTCAGTCGGTAGAACGGCGGACTGTTAATCCGTATGTCACTGGTTCGAGTCCAGTCAGAGGAGCCATATTTAAGAAGCCTGCTTAGGAAACTAAGCAGGCTTTTTGCTTTTATGCTATTGCTCATTGCGCATATCAAAGCCCCAGCTCAGTCTGGCCAACACTTCATCATAATGACCGCAGGTATTTGTTCCAGGCGCTTGCCGTTCCGAGGTTCCATATCAATAGTTCTGGGCTGATCACGACGAATAACGCCCGTCGTTTTAGTGCCCGCATCATCCAGATAAACGCTAACACCAGCAGCATGAGCAAGGTTTCCGCCACTGGTGACAGGAAGTGAGGTGTCCGATTCTCACTCACAACAGACATGGTCAGATGTCATTCCAACCATCACATGCCAAAAGCAGACTCCTTTTCCCGTCTAGTATCCACATCATAAGATTTTTATAAAAAACAATGCGTTAATACGTTCAACGTAATACAATTATATTTCCAATTGTAATGATAACCATTCTCATATTACTATAATCGCGTGATAATTAACTTTTGATACATTCCGCATGTCTGACCACGCCACTACCACTGCTTCCTTTACGCTCGAGTCGCTTTATGGCGCACATCACGGCTGGCTAAAAAGCTGGCTGACGCGCAAACTCCAGTCCGCCTTTGATGCAGATGACATTGCCCAGGACACTTTTCTACGGGTAATGGGCAGCGGGTCGCTCTCGACGATCCGCGATCCGCGCTCCTTCCTGTGCACTCTCGCCAAACGGGTGATGGTCGACCTGTTTCGCCGAAACGCGCTGGAAAAAGCCTATCTGGAGATGCTGGCGCTTATGCCGGAGGCGCTCGCGCCTTCGCCCGAGGAACGCGAGAGTCAGCTCGAAACCCTGCAACTCATCGACAGCATGCTTGACGGGCTGAGCGGAAAAACACGCGAAGCGTTTCTCCTTTCGCAGTTGGATGGTCTGACCTACAGCAAAATAGCGCTAAAGCTCGGTGTTTCGGTCAGTTCAGTGAAAAAATATATGGCAAAGGCTATCGAACATTGTCTGCTGTTTCGTCTGGAGCACGGTCTGTGAACGCCTCTATCACCGATTCTCGCCGCCAGGCATTGCGCTCGGCATCACACTGGTATGCCGTATTGAGCGGCGAGCGTGTCAGCCCACAGCAGGAAGCGCGCTGGCAACAATGGTATGAAGAGGACAAAGATCATCAGTGGGCCTGGCAACAGGTTGAAAACCTGCGCAGCCAGCTCAGCAGCGTTCCGGGCGATGTCGCCAGCCGGGCTCTGCACGATACGCGTCTTACCCGTCGTCATGTCATGAAAGGGCTATTGCTGCTGCTCGGCGTAGGCGGAGGCTGGCAGCTCTGGCAATCTGAAGCCGGAGAAGGTCTGCGCGCGGACTACCGCACCGCCAAAGGGGCTGTCAGCCATCAGCGGCTGGACGATGGCTCGCTGCTGACGCTCAACACACAAAGCGCCGTGGACGTTCGTTTTGATACGCGTCAACGCGCTGTCCATCTCTGGTACGGCGAAATTGCGATTACTACCGCAAAAGACGCGCAGCAGAGACCTTTCCACGTTGTGACCCGCCAGGGCCAGCTCACCGCGTTAGGCACAGAATTTACCGTCTACCAGCAGGACAACGTCACACGCGTTACCGTTCAACAACACGCGGTTGAAGTCTTACTGGCAAACCGTCCGCAGGAAAAACGCATCGTCAGCGCTGGCGAGAGCCTGCAGTTTAGCGCGTCTGAATTTAGTGCAATTACCTCAGCGGATGATGAAAGCGCCGCCTGGACGCAGGGCATTCTGAGCTTTAGCGATAAACCTCTGGGTGAAGTGATTGCCACGCTGAGCCGTTATCGCAACGGCGTGCTGCGTTGCGATCCGGCGGTGGCCGGGCTGCGCCTGAGTGGCACTTTCCCGCTGAAAAATACCGATGCGATTCTGGATATTATTGCCCAGACACTTCCAGTGAAAATTCAGACTATTACGCGATACTGGGTCAATATTTTGGCACTGTAAGAAAAATAATTCTCATTTTCATTGTCCTTTTTCCCCTTCTCATTCGACTCATAGCTGAACACAACAAAAATGATGATGGAGAAGGTATGACGCCTTTACGCGTTTTAAGCAAAACAACACCTTTGGTTAACGCCATTCGCCTGAGCCTGCTGCCGCTGGCTGGGCTCTCGTTATCCGCTTTCGCGGCGCAGATTGATATTGCACCAGGCTCACTCGATAAAGCACTAAACCAATATGCCGCACGCAGCGGAATTACCCTGTCTGTTGATGCCAGCCTGACGCGCGGCAAGCACAGCAACGGTTTGCACGGCGATTACGATGTTGAGAGTGGTTTGCAGCAGTTGCTCCTGGGCAGTGGCCTGCAGGTGAAGCCGTTAGGGAATAACAGCTGGACGCTCGAACACGTTCCTGCGCCGCAGGAAGATGCGCTCACAGTTGTGGGCGACTGGCTGGGCGATGCGCGCGAAAACGACGTATTCGAACATGCCGGCGCGCGTGACGTTATCCGCCGTGAAGATTTCGCCAAAACCGGCGCGACGACCATGCGCGAGGTGCTGAACCGCATTCCTGGCGTTACCGCCCCGGAGAACAACGGTACCGGTAGCCACGATCTGGCGATGAACTTTGGTATTCGCGGCCTGAACCCGCGCCTGGCCAGCCGTTCAACGGTACTGATGGACGGTATTCCGGTGCCGTTTGCCCCTTACGGCCAGCCGCAGCTTTCCCTGGCACCTGTTTCGCTCGGAAATATGGACGCCATCGATGTGGTACGCGGCGGCGGTGCCGTACGTTACGGGCCGCAGAGCGTGGGCGGCGTGGTGAACTTTGTCACCCGCGCCATTCCGCAAGACTTCGGGATCGAAGCCGGCATGGAAGGCCAGCTCAGCCCAACGTCCTCACAAAATAACCCAAAAGAGACACACAATCTGATGGTGGGCGGCACGGCGGATAACGGTTTTGGTACCGCCCTGCTTTACTCCGGCACCCGCGGCAGCGACTGGCGCGAGCACAGCGCGACGCGCATCGACGACCTGATGCTGAAAAGCAAATATGCGCCAAACGACGTGCATACCTTCAACAGCCTGCTGCAATACTACGACGGTGAAGCCGACATGCCCGGCGGCCTGTCGCGCGCGGATTACAACGCCGACCGCTGGCAGTCCACGCGCCCTTACGATCACTTCTGGGGGCGCCGCAAGCTGGCAAGCCTCGGCTATCAGTTTCAGCCGGACAGCCAGCATAAATTCAATATTCAGGGCTTCTACACCGAAACCCTGCGTAGCGGCTACCTGGAACAGGGCAAACGCCTCACCCTTTCACCGCGTAACTACTGGGTACGCGGCATTGAACCGCGCTACAGTCAGAGCTTTATGGTGGGTCCTTCCGCGCACGAAGTGGGCGTGGGATACCGCTATGTGAGCGAGTCGACGCATGAAATGCGTTACTACACCGCCACCAGCAGCGGACAACTCCCGTCCAGCGCTAGCCCATACGATCGCGACACCCGTTCCGGCACCGAAGCGCACGCCTGGTATCTGGATGACAAAATCGACATTGGCAACTGGACTATCACACCGGGTATGCGCTTTGAACATATCGAGTCATACCAGAACAACGCCATCAAAGGCACACATGAAGAAGTGAGCTACAACGCCCCACTTCCGGCGCTAAACGTGCTTTATCACCTGACTGATAGCTGGAATCTTTATGCAAACACTGAAGGCTCATTCGGCACCGTACAGTACAGCCAAATTGGCAAGGCTGTGCAAAGCGGCAATGTGGAACCGGAAAAAGCGCGAACCTGGGAGCTCGGAACCCGATACGACGATGGCGCGCTGACAGCGGAAATGGGGCTGTTCCTGATTAACTTTAATAATCAGTACGACTCCAACCAGACCAACGACACCGTAACCGCACGGGGTAAAACGCGCCATACCGGGCTGGAAACCCAGGCCCGCTATGACCTCGGCACGCTGACGCCAATGCTCGACAACGTTTCGGTCTACGCAAGCTATGCGTATGTGAACGCCGAGATCCGCGAGAAAGGCGACACCTACGGCAACCAGGTGCCGTTCTCCCCGAAACACAAAGGCACATTGGGCGTGGACTATAAACCGGGTAGCTGGACGTTCAACCTGAACAGTGATTTCCAGTCCAGCCAGTTTGCGGATAACGCCAACACCGTTAAAGAGAGTGCCGACGGCAGCACCGGCCGCATCCCGGGCTTCATGCTCTGGGGCGCACGCGTAGCTTATGATTTTGGTCCGCAAATGGCAGACCTGAACCTTGCGTTCGGCGTGAAAAATATCTTCGACCAGGCGTACTTCACCCGCTCTTATGACGACAACAACAAAGGCATCTACGCAGGCCAGCCGCGCACGCTGTATATGCAGGGGTCGTTGAAGTTCTAATTTACACCGATTTCGTTGGCCGGGTAAGCGCAGCGCCACCCGGCTTTCAGGAGCACCGATGTTCACATTTATCCGCACACTTTTCGCCGCTCTGCTGCTGGTCACCAGCCACGCTTTTGCCGCCACGGTTCAGGACGAACATGGCACCTTTACGCTTGATAAAACGCCACAGCGGATAGTGGTACTGGAGCTGTCGTTCGCGGACGCGCTGGCTGCCGTCGATGTCAGTCCGGTCGGCATTGCCGACGATAACGATGCCACGCGCATTCTTCCCGAAGTTCGCGCCCATCTGAAACCCTGGCAGTCTGTCGGCACGCGTGCGCAGCCGAGTTTAGAAGCCATTAGCGCGCTGAAACCGGATCTGATCATTGCCGACAGCAGCCGTCATGCGGGTATCTACAGCGCCTTGCAGCAAATCGCACCGGTGCTGCTGCTTAAGTCCCGCAATGAAACCTACGCTGAAAATCTACAATCTGCGGCCATCATCGGCGAAGTCGTGGGAAAAAAGACACAGATGCAGTCACGTCTGGCGCAACACCAACAACAGATGTCAGCGTGGGCCAGCCAGTTGCCAAAAGGCACGCTGGTGTTATTTGGTACGTCCCGGGAGCAGCAGTTTAACCTTCATACGCAGGGGACCTGGACCGGGGGCGTCCTGACCTCTCTGGGGCTGAAGGTACCTGCGGCGATGGCTGGTGCGTCTATGCCGTCCATCGGCCTGGAACAGCTGCTGGCGCTCAATCCTGCATGGCTGCTGGTCGCCCACTACCGCAAAGAGAGCATCGTCAAACGCTGGCAGCAAGACCCGCTGTGGCAGATGTTAACGGCTGCGCAAAAACAGCAGACGGCGTCGGTCGACAGTAACGCCTGGGCGCGGATGCGCGGCATTTTTGCGGCCGAACGTATTGCCAGCGACACGGTAAAAATCTTCCATCACCAGCCTTTATCCGATGTGAAATGACAGTTCTCAGACATCCGGCGTTGCAATGGGGGCTACCCCTTGCCGCGCTTATCGCAGTTTTCTGGCTGAGTCTGTTTTGCTACTCGGCCATTCCTGTTTCTGGCGTTGACGCCATTCGCGCCCTGCTGCCGGGCCACGCGCCGACGCTTCCACAAACGCTGGTGCAAAACCTACGTCTGCCGCGAAGCCTGGTCGCCATTCTGATCGGCGCAAGCCTGGCTCTCGCGGGAACGCTGCTGCAGACTTTGACGCATAATTCAATGGCATCTCCTTCGCTGCTCGGTATTAACAGCGGCGCGGCGCTGGCGATGGCACTGACCAGCGCGCTCAGCCCCGTGCCCGTCGCGGGTTACTCCATCGCCTTTATCGCCGCCTGTGGCGGCGGCGTAAGCTGGCTGCTGGTGATGACCGCAGGCGGCGGATTTCGCCATACCCAGGACAGAAACAAACTGATCCTCGCGGGTATCGCGTTCTCGGCGTTTTGCATGGCCCTGACCCGCATCACCCTGCTGCTGACGGAAGATCACGCCTACGGCATTTTATACTGGCTCGCGGGAGGCGTATCCCACGCACGCTGGCAGGAGTTCTGGCAGCTTTTCCCGATGGTGGCGGTTGCCCTGCCGGTGGTGTTGCTGCTGGCTAATCAACTGAACCTGCTTAACGTCAGTGACAGCACCGCCCGCACGCTGGGGGTGAATCTGCCGAAGCTACGTTTGATCATCAATATTCTGGTGCTGCTTCTGGTCGGTGCCTGCGTCAGCGTGGCTGGCCCGGTGGCGTTTATCGGCCTGCTGACGCCGCATCTGGCACGCTTCTGGGTGGGATTCGATCAGCGCAAGGTTTTGCCGATGAGCATGTTGATGGGCGCTACGCTGCTGCTGCTGGCAGATCTTCTGGCCCGAGCGCTGGCTTTTCCTGGCGAATTGCCTGCCGGGGCAGTGGTGGCTCTGATTGGTGCGCCCTGCTTTGTCTGGCTGGTCAGGAGGCGTGGTTGAAAATTGTGTTAGTCATTTTTATCGCCCTCGCACTGGCAGGATTTTCGCTGCTGTCTCTGCAAATGGGGGTGATCGCCGTTCCCTGGCGCGCCCTGCTGACCGACTGGCAGGCCGGGCGTGAGTATCATTACGTGTTAACGGCGTACCGCCTGCCGCGACTGCTGCTGGCGTTGTTTGTCGGTGCAGCCCTCGCGGTTGCAGGCGTTCTGGTACAAGGGGGCGTTCGTAACCCTCTGGCGTCGCCGGATATTCTCGGCGTAAACCATGCCGCCAGCCTTGCCTCTGTGGGCGCACTGCTTCTCGTACCGTCACTGCCGGTGATTGCTCTGCCGCTGCTGGCCTTTGCCGGTGGCATGGTGGGCCTGATCCTGCTGAGAATGCTGGCGAACACCAGCCAGCCGATGAAGCTGGCACTCACGGGTATCGCGCTGTCTGCCTGCTGGGCCAGTCTGACGGACTGGCTGATGCTTTCGCGCCCGCAGGATGTGAACAGCGCTCTGCTGTGGCTAACCGGCAGCTTATGGGGCCGTGACTGGAGCTTTGTGAAGATTGCCGTCCCGCTGCTGATGTTGTTTCTGCCGCTGAGCCTGAGTTTTTGCCGCGATCTCGACCTTCTGGCACTGGGCGATGCGCGCGCCACCACGCTCGGTGTGTCGGTGCCGCGTATCCGGTTCCTGGCTTTGCTACTGGCCGTCGCCATGACATCTACCGGCGTGGCCGTCTGCGGCCCAATTAGTTTTATTGGTCTTGTGGTGCCGCATATGGTGCGCAGTATTACCGGTGGGCGTCACCGCTGGCTGCTGCCCATATCGGCCATGACAGGTGCGTTGCTGCTGGTGGTTGCCGACCTGCTGGCGCGAATTACTCATCCCCCGCTGGAGCTTCCGGCTGGCGTACTGACCGCCATTATCGGTGCACCGTGGTTTGTCTGGCTGCTTGTGAGAATGCGATAAATGACATTACGAACTGAAAATCTGACGGTCTGTTACGGTACAAACAAGATCCTTGATGGCGTTTCACTCGCCCTACCAGCGGGGAAGACAACCGCCCTGCTCGGCCCTAACGGCTGCGGGAAATCGACGTTGCTAAACTGTTTTTCACGGCTGTTAACGCCGCAATCCGGTGGCGTATTTCTCGGCGATAATGCCATCAACACGCTCTCATCACGCCAGCTAGCCCGCAGGCTGGCGCTGCTGCCCCAGCACCATTTAACGCCAGAGGGGATCACCGTCCAGGAGCTTGTTTCGTACGGTCGCAACCCGTGGTTGTCACTCTGGGGGCGCCTCTCCGTTGAAGACAATGCGCGGGTCCAAGATGCTATGCACCAGACCCGGATCCAACATCTTGCCGACCGACGGTTAACCGATCTTTCCGGCGGTCAGCGCCAGCGCGCCTTTCTGGCGATGGTCCTGGCCCAGAATACACCCGTCATACTGCTCGATGAGCCAACCACCTATCTCGATATCAATCACCAGGTGGAACTAATGCGGTTGATGGGCGAACTCCGGGCTCAGGGGAAAACGGTAGTCGCAGTGCTGCACGACCTTAATCAGGCCAGCCGGTACTGCGATCATCTGGTGGTAATGGCGAACGGACATATTATGGCGCAAGGCACACCAGAAGCGGTGATGAACCCTGGATTGCTGAGAACCGTATTCAACGTGGATACGGAAATACACCCCGAACCAGTATCTGGTAGGCCGATGTGTGTAGTGAGGTAAATGACACAAGCTGTAATGGTACCATGGTCTCAACAGGTCGCCTGTCATATCACTTGCGCTGTGATGACTTCACCCTGCCCAGGTAACATTTCAACTGTTCTGAGCTGAATAATATTGCAGCGTTCTGTCATCAATCATCATGCGTTTAGGACCAGTCAAAACCATGTTAATTATCGGTTCATAAACTGCAGACAGGCGGTGTTCAGGGATTACTCTCAACACCATAGCAACCCGTGAAATGCAGGTTTCGGTACGCTGATTATCCGTGGCTAATGCAAGTTCTCGTAACTTCGGTAATTTTTGCATTTAATGAGTGATAACACGTCGCTATAATGCGGGCATTCTCAGCGCTTCAACAATGATATTAAACGCAGCCGAGGATTTCAGCCGGCTGGTGTAATACAGATAATACCCCGGGAAAGTGATAGTGAAGTCGTCCAGAACGGTGAGCAGTCGGCCAGAGGCGATATCATCCTGCACTAATGCCTGCGGAACATAAGCCAGCCCGTAACCGTCAAGACAGGCCTGATGAACCTGATTGATGCCGTTAACGATAACCTGCCCCTGAACGCGCAACTTTTGCTCTTGCCCGTTAATTAAAAACGTCCACGGCAAATTCTGACCATGAGTGGGTAACTGTAAATTGATACACTGCAGCGTCAGCAATTGTGCGGGAGTTGTCGGGAAATCCTGTTCCTGCAGACACTGAGGCGAGGCTACGACCACCATACGGTGTTCCGCGCTAATCGGAATGGCCACCATATCCTGGGCTATCAGGCCACCTCGCCGTACGCCGGCATCAAAACGCTCTTTGGCGATATCAACCAGGCCATAATCCGTGATCAGTTCCAGGTGAATATCAGGATAGTTCTTCAAAACCGGCGCCAGTTTCGGCCACAGAACCTGCTGGATAGCGTATTCATCGGCGGATATACGTATTTTTCCCGCGGGTTTATCCCGCAAGTCAGCAAGCTGATCAAGACCGGTAGAAATTTCTTCGATAGCCGGGCCAATCAACTGTGCCAGACGCTCTCCCGCCTCCGTCAGAGTCAGGCTCCGCGTCGTGCGATTAAGTAATTTTAGCTGAAGACGCGCTTCAAGATTCCCGATAGTCTGACTCACCGCCGACTGTGATGTCCCTGATTTCACTGCCGCCCGCGTGAAGCTTCCCTCCTGAACAACCGTCAGGAAGGTGATCAGGTCGTTAAGATTCTCTTTCATTGATTAATAAGCCACGCTAATAACTGACATCAAATTATCCACGCTAATCAAATGAACTGTCCAGTTCTATCATCATTTCACCGTCACAACACACGTCGACTCCGGGGGGGAGAAAATGATGAAATCCATTCGCTTTACCAATGCCGAAATCACCATGGCGGGGAATCTGTTCCTGCCCGAGAATTTTAACGAATCCGCATGCTATCCAGCTATTGTGGTCGTTCACCCGAGCGGCGGCGTCAAAGAACAAACGTCAGGCCTGTATGCTGAAGAACTGGCGCGTCATGGCTACATTACCCTGGCGTTTGATGCCGCTTATCAGGGTGAAAGCAGCGGGGAACCTCGTCAGCTTGAAAACCCATATCACCGGGTGGAAGATATCAGTGCAACAATAGACTATCTGGTGGCTCAGCACTGCGTCGATGAGCAGCGAATCGGTGTCGTTGGCATCTGCGCTGGCGGCGGCTATGCCATTCACGCCACTATGCTGGATCGCCGAATTAAAGCACTTGGTACCATCAGCGCCGTTAACTATGGCGACATGTATCGCCAGGGATGGGAAGGCAATCAACAGCCTGCATCATCCCTTGAACTTCTGCAAATGGCTGCGGAACAACGTACTGCGGAGGCAAAAGGCGCAGCCACTGGCTATCTGCCCACCACCCCAAACTCCATGGCGGAGGCGCCAAACAGAGATTTTGCAGAAGCTTATGAGTACTACCGAACGCCACGGGCAATGCATCGCAATGCGCCGAGTCGGCTCACCACCCGCAGCCTTGCGCAGCTGGTTACCTACGATGCCTTCAACCTCGCCGATATTTTTCTGACTCAGCCCATGCTGGTAATTGCGGGCAGCGAGGCGGGAACGCGCTGGATGACGGAAGAGATTTATCAGCGAGCCGCAAGCCAGAATAAAAACCTGCATATCGTTAATGGTGCTACCCATATCGCCATGTATGACCAGCCTGAATATGTGTCGGAAGCGACAGGCAAATTTGTCTCTTTCTTCGCAGAAAACCTGTAGACCTACGCCTTGCCCACCGGGCTACCACTGACCAGAGAACGACATCATGAAATATACCCTTATCACCGGCGCCAGTTCAGGCATCGGCAAAGCCCTTAGCTATCAGTTCGCTTCCCGCGGCTACAACCTGATTATCACCGCCCGACGCGAGGACGAATTGCAGAAACTTAAACAGGATATTGAAAGCCGGTATGCGGTGCAGGTCATCGCAAAACCGTGCGATCTGGCGCAGGAAGGCCAGGCGGAACACCTGTATCGCCAGTTGGCTGATTTCGAGCTTGTCATGCTTATCAATAATGCAGGGTTTGGCGATTTCTCCATGCCCTGGGATATCGATTTAGCGAAAGCGACCCGGATGCTGGATTTAAATGTTAAGGCCCTGACCATGCTCTCCCTTCTGTATACCCGGGATTATGCCGATCGGGAGGCGACGTTGATTAATGTGTCATCCGTCGGCGGTTATTCACTCTTTGATATCGCCGTTACCTACTGCGCGACTAAGTTCTTTGTCGCCGCATTTACCGAGGGGCTGGCGCAGAATCTGCGTGACCAGGGCAAAAAAATGCGGGCAAAAGTGATCGCGCCAGGTCCAACACAGAGTGAATTCGTTGCTCATTCTTCAGACCATGGTGGCATCAGTGGCGATGGATTGTTTGCCGAGGACTCATTTATTACCGCGGAAAAGCTGGCGGAATACACATGGCAACTGTTTGACAGCGACAGTACGGTAGGCATCGTCAATGCCGACCGCCAGTTGATGCTTAAGTCACCCGTTTATCCTTACATTAACGTCCCGCATTAATGCTCAGAACGTCGCCATTAACTTGAGGAACTCCTGCTATGTCTCATGAACAAGTCGTTTCATTCCGGCACAACAGCTGGCAAGTTGCCGCCACTCTCCGCTTACCTGAGGGATTTGATGCCAACCAGAAATACCCGGCGATTGTTTGCGCCCATCCTATCAGCAGTTGTAAAGAACAGACATCCGGCGCAGTCTACGGTCAGAAGCTGACTGAAGCTGGATTTATTACTCTTGCTTTCGATGCCTCTACCCAGGGTGAAAGCGGGGGTGAACCACGCTTTAGCGAAAATCCATCCACCCGCGTGGAAGACTTTCGCTGCGCGATAGACTATCTGGTGACTTTAGCCTACGTGGATGAAGATCGTATTGGGGTTTTAGGCGTTTGTGGCGGCGGTGGATATGCCGTTAGCGCCGCTACCATTGATCACCGTTTCAAAGCCGTTGCCACTGTGGTTGCCGCCAATTATGGGCGCATTATGCGTGAGGGGGACTCCAGTCCGGATGCCGCGCTCAGAACGATTGACGCGCTGGGTAAACAGCGTACTGCTGAAGCTCGGGGAGCCGCTGCTCTTGTTGTCGGTTATATTCCTGACAATGCAGAAGCGTTGGCGAATGCGAACATCAACGATATCGACCTCATTGAGGCAGTTGATTACTACACGACCCCGCGCGGGCAAAAGCCAGGCTCGCCTAACAAACTGCGACTTACCAGCACCGCACCGGCCTTAAACTGGGATGCTTTTGCCTTTACGGAAAAGCTACTGATACAGCCATTACATATTGTTATCGGCGATGTTCCTGGCGGTTTCGGTTCTTATCGCGACGGTTATGAACTTTATCAGCGTGCGCGCTCCGTTGAGAAGACACTGCAGGTTGTGAAAGGGGTATCTCACTATGATCTGTATGATCGTCCGGAAGCGACTGCACAAGCGCTGTCGGAGATTATTCCATTCTTTAATAAACATTTAGGCACATAAATGGTATAACCTTTTATTTACGCGCATTCTTAGCCATTACCCGGCCGTGCAAGCCATGGCCGGGTGTTAAAAATTTGCCTCATTCTGCTGCCTGGATGCGAGAAAAAAGTCAGCGCTGATCTCTGAAATAATAATCCAGGTGTCGAGCCATCCTGCAGAGCATAGTAAACGTCAGCTTCGTGCCAACAGCGGACGATGCGTTGAGTTCCTTTTTAAGCGTTAATCGTCACATAATTCACAGCTTCCAGCACGCGACATCTCGTTATGATTTGATGGTGTTTTACTTAAGTTCTTTATTTAATAGATGGTTATATTTTATTTCGCTCAAGAGATAGAACAGCCTCATGTATCCTTTTAGTATTTCGTGAATGATTTACTTGCCTAAATGGCATACTCCTTTTTATATTCAATCATATACCTATGTGCTAATGACAAGATGTGACACTCCTGGTGGAGATAATCACGCTTTGAAAAATCGGGGCAATTATTCGTCGACCCACTGCAACGAATAAGGAGAAATTTGTGAGTAACGTTAATACCTTCCTTAAGGAAAATTTACCTTCGGTGAGTAAGAATATTTTTGTTGCGCCTGGCATCCCTGAAAAAAAACTGAATAACGTTGCTAAGGCATTCAATGTTGCCGATAACTTGAATGCTGTGCTAGCCATTTATGACAACACTGTATTTGGCAGCGCAAAAGATGGCATCGTTTTTACTGGTGAAAAGCTGGTCGTAAAAGAAACGTTTGAAAGTCCTTATGACGTGTTCTACAACAATATTGAAGCAGTAGAATATATAGAAGATGTCACGGTAAATGATAAAGGCAAGGAGAAGCGAACTGAGTCTGTTTCCCTCAGACTAAAAAGTGGCGAGGTAAAACAACTCAAAGGCTTGATGGAGTGCGACTATAAAAAGCTGAGCGACGTTCTGGAGCATATCATTAGTCACTTTGACGAGTTCAAAGAAGAAGATCAGCTCATCACACTTGCCGAAATGTCAGAAGCGCTCAAAGTGGCGTATGTCAAAATCATTGTGAACATGGCGTTCTTCGATGATGATCTGGTTGATAAAAAAGAGTTTGCCGAAATTCTCTCGCTGATGACCCGACTTGAGTTAACGACCGAATCCCGATTTACGCTACGTAGCTATATCGGTGCAGAATCCAGTCAGATACCAGTTGTAGAATTAATTGCGAGCATTGACCGTGAATGCATCCCAAGTCATAACAAATCAATAAAAATCTCTCTTGTTAAAGACCTGATTAGCATCTACATGAGTGTTAATGACGGCGAATATAAAAAATTTCCCTTTCTTCAACAAGTACAGCCCCTGCTGGACGTAACTGACGAAGAAATAGAGCTCGCAGTGATGGCTATTCAGCAAGACTTCAAGCTATTACGGGAAGATTTTTCCGACGATGCGCTGAAACGCAGTATGAAAGAACTTACGGCAAAAGCAGGTGCGGTAGGTGTGCCCCTCGCTGCTGTCTATCTGTCTGGCTCTGTCATCGGTATGTCCGCGGCAGGGATCACTTCTGGCCTTGCAACACTTGGACTTGGCGGCGTGTTGGGTTTTTCAAGTATGGCAACGGGTATCGGCGTCGCGGTGTTAATAGGGGTGGGAGCCTATAAAGGGATCCGCCATCTTACGGGTGCCAATGAGCTGGATAAAACCAAGCGCCGGGAACTCATGCTTAATGAAGTCATCAAGCAGACACAATCTACATTGTCTGCCCTGATCAATGACCTCAATTATATTTCTCGAAAATTTAACGACGCCCTGGATGCGCACAATCGGCAAGGAGAAAAAATTCAAAAGCTCCAGAAGATGATGAATGCATTGACCGGCGCGGCGGATGAATTGAACAAGAAATCTAATAAAATGCAAAACAGTGCTCTCAAACTTAAGTGTCCTGTCTATCTTGATGAGGCCAAACTCAGTTCACTGACACGGGAACCCACCAAAAAACAATTCCATGATATTGTTCTTTCATTCTATGAAGAATGTATTGTTGAGGAGCAACACGATGGTAAGAGCGTTGAAGTAAAAAAACTTCAGATAAAAGAAGACGCATCCACTCAGCAATTAGAAAAACTTGTCACCATCTTTGAAGGCATCGGCTATTTCAGAGCGGGGGATGTTATCAAAGGCAAACTGACTGGGCTGTTCTCATAATGAAAAAACCGGATACTCAGGTATCGGCCTTGCTGGTGCAAAAACACCAGCTTGAACAAAGCGAGCATCAATTGGCTGACCTTGATGCCGCTCTGGAAGCGCTTAACGCTTTGCAAACTGATACTGATGCCGCTTTAGATGAAATGATTCTGGCTATGGACGGTGTTCTGGAACACTCAGGTATCACGTTTAATGAGAATATCCACACAACGGTTTCCAGCGAATTCAGCGATTACCTTGAATCCGGTTTGCACCCTTCATCGTCCAGCGTAAGTAAACTGTCGATGATAGAAACAATAGCGTTCACCAGTAATATGGACTGGGAAACCTATTCTCAGTCTGTCTCGCACTATGCCCATAAGCACAAAATCGATTTAACGGTCGATCCGTTTAGTGCACTGATGTCTCTAACCCAGAGAATTGCCTTGGAAAAACGCATTCAGGAAGACTTCACCTTAAAGACTGCCCGCTGCGACAAATATGATTACATGATCGCTGGCACCTGTGGCGTTATTGGCGGACTCATCGATATTTTTCTCGTAGGTGCGCCAGGTGAAGGGAAATTGACCCGGCTTGCGGATAATGCAGTGGACAATGCCGTCGAGAAATTCGCCTCAGCATTAGGGTGGGAGGGAGGTAAAAACGCACAAAATCCGACAAAAAGCGCTATCGGTTTTCTTGAGGGGAAATTCAAGGTCAACTATGACCATCGGCACGGAGGAGATGTCGACGGTCTGTTCAGGATGAACACGAAGAATCACCATATTAAGAGTCTCGCCCACTCCCCGGATTTAGTCGGTTTATTTTTCTCGATCCTTGACCAATTTACCAGCACAGCACATTTTGTTGCAGATGGAAAACTGGTTTCCGTAGATACCGAGACTTTTGAGCTTAAAGGGAATAACGTTGTCTCTAAGGTATTCAGTGGTTTCGTAAACTGGCTTGGTCACCTTTTTTCTGATATGGCGGGCTCTTCCGGTGCAGCAGGGAGAGGCTCTGGTATCCCTATTCCTTTCTTTTCATTACTTCAGTTTATTAACGTGGGTGAATTTGGTCAGCATCGCCAGTCTTTCGCTACCGTCGCCGTCCAAGTTTTTGAGAAAGGATACGACTTACGGCATGGATTAGCGATGGCGATCCCCGTCATGATTACTGAGTTGCTTGTGCGGATCTCCTGGACGGTTAAACAACGTTGCTACCATAAGAAGGCTTGGGGTGAATGTATTCCTTCTGCAAACAACCCTGAACTCAGGCGAATGTTGCTTGTGGCGCATGGAACCTTGTGTCTGATGGATGCAGGAGATGCAGCACTTCGTTCAGGAGGCGAAATGATTCAGTTCCTCCTGAGAACGAACCTCATCGGCTGGGCGAGGTTTGGAACTCTGGCGATTAAAGAACTCCATGTCTGGTATAAAGCAGGCGGAATTAATGTCAATGCTGTAGATGAATATATGGATCATGAACTTCAGCGAATGCTAAAAGTGGGGTAGCGTACGGCCTTGTTGAATAACACTACTCCTAAATAGCTGCGCCTAATACCGCTACACTTTTGCCTGACCATGTTTTCCTCCGG
>OLJE01000044.1_pt1 | contig 66591 bp, 60 predicted proteins | sample 1601471 | NCBI WGS metagenome assembly OLJE01 (sample SAMN04436603, study PRJEB24849) | human gut metagenome | biome: human gut; feature: NICU; material: stool | host: Homo sapiens | place: USA: Saint Louis, MO | collected 2009-12-10
ATAAACATACTTTAGGATTAAAGGAGATTTCTAATGAAAAAACTTAAATTATTCTTACCAATAATAGGATTAGCCATTTTTTTATCAGGCTGTTCAAAGTGGATTGATCGAGGAGAATCCATTACGGCTGTTGGCTCTTCTGCTTTACAGCCTTTAGTAGAAACAGTTGCTGAAACTTACCAGACAGAAAATCCTGGAAAATTCATCAATGTACAAGGGGGCGGAAGCGGAACTGGTTTGTCTCAAGTACAGTCAGGAGCAGTCGACATCGGAAACTCTGATTTGTTTGCGGAAGAAAAATCGGGGATCGATGCCTCAGCATTAGTCGATCATCGAGTAGCAGTTGTTGGGATCACTCCTATTGTGAACAAGGATATTGGCGTAAAAGACATCAGTATGGAAAACCTGAAAAAACTATTTACAGGCGAGATCAAAAACTGGAGTGAAGTCGGTGGAAAAGATCAGCCAGTAGTTATATTGAACCGCGCTTCAGGAAGCGGAACCCGTAGCACGTTTGAAAAATGGGTATTGGACGGAGAAACAGCTGTTCAGGCACAAGAACAAGATTCAAGCGGAATGGTGCGCCAGATCGTTGCCGACACACCCGGTGCAATCAGCTATGTTGCTTTTTCTTATGTTTCCGATGATGTAGATACGTTGAATGTTAACGGTGTAGAACCGACAGATGAAAATGTGACAACGAACAAATGGACGATTTGGGCATATGAGCATATGTACACAAGAGATCATCCAAAAAAACTGACAAAAGAATTTTTAGACTATATCTTATCTGATGAAGTACAAGATAACATCGTTGGAGAACTAGGTTATATCCCTGTTTCTCATATGAAAGTCGAACGTGATTGGCAAGGAAATATCGTTAAAGAGTAATCTTTACACAAAATTTACAAACTTAGCTAAACTTTTACATGTTATTAAAACCAAATTGATGTTCAATTTGTACACTGAGTGAGTATGTTAAACCTGATTAAGGGGGAGTCATCTGTGGAAGATGTGAAAAAAGTATTATTAACAAAATCAAAACGTTCAAAAATGGAACAGCGTGGAAAATTCATCAGTTTTTTATGTATCGCGCTGATCGTGTTGGTTGTATTATCTATTTTTTATTTTGTAGCTAGTAAAGGATTGGCCACCTTTTTTACTGATAAGATCAATGTATTTGATTTTCTGTTTGGTACAGATTGGAATCCAAGCCAAATCGGAGCAAATGGGAAACCAATGGTAGGGGCATTGCCTATGATCACAGGTTCGTTTATTGTGACCTTTTTATCTGCTATCGTTGCCACGCCATTTGCCATTGGTGCAGCAGTATTCATGACGGAGATCTCTCCTAAAAACGGAACGAAGATCTTACAGCCGGTCATCGAGCTGCTTGTAGGTATTCCTTCTGTCGTTTATGGTTTTATCGGTTTATCAGTTATCGTGCCTTTTGTCAGAAGTATTTTTGGCGGGACAGGGTTTGGTATCTTAGCTGGTACATTTGTGTTGTTCGTTATGATCTTGCCGACTGTCACAACGATGACTGTTGATGCATTAAAGGCAGTACCACGGCACTATCGGGAAGCTTCATTAGCGCTTGGTGCCACAAGATGGCAAACAATCTACAAAGTCGTGCTACGAGCAGCCGTGCCCGGGATTTTAACAGCAGTCGTTTTTGGTATGGCTCGTGCGTTTGGTGAAGCCTTAGCTATCCAAATGGTCATCGGTAATGCAGCATTGATGCCAACAGGACTTACTACTCCTGCTTCTACATTGACGTCCATCTTAACAATGGGAATCGGAAATACAATCATGGGAACAGTTGAAAATAATGTGTTATGGTCATTAGCGCTGATCTTGCTATTGATGTCATTATTCTTTAATATCGTGATCCGTATGATTGGGAAGAAAGGAGAGCTGAAATAATGAACGCAAAACGCTCAGATAAAATTGCTACAGGTGTTTTATATATAGTTTCGGGGATCATCGTATTGATTTTAGCAGCTTTACTACTTTATATCTTAGTTCGGGGAATACCGCACATTTCATGGTCCTTCTTGACCGAACCTTCCAAAGCCTACCAAGAAGGCGGTGGAATCGGGATCCAGCTATTTAACTCGATTTATTTGCTTTTGATCACGATGATCATCAGTTTTCCTATTTCTTTAGGTGCGGGTATCTATCTTTCAGAATATGCTGGAAAAAACTGGCTAACAGATGTGATTCGCACGTCGATTGAAATCTTGAGCTCGTTGCCTTCTGTCGTTGTCGGTTTATTCGGTTTCTTGGTTTTCGTTATTCAATTCCAGTATGGTTTCTCGATTATTTCTGGTGCATTGGCTTTGACTGTATTCAACTTGCCTCTTTTGACTAGAACAGTTGAGGAGTCTTTACAAGCGGTCCATTACACACAACGAGAAGCAGGATTGGCCTTAGGTTTGTCACGCTGGGAAACAGTGATGAAAGTGGTGGTTCCAGAAGCGACACCAGGGATTTTGACTGGTGTGATCCTAAGTTCTGGAAGAATTTTTGGTGAAGCAGCTGCATTGATCTATACGGCTGGACAAAGTGCACCTGCGTTAGATTTTACGAACTGGAATCCATTAAGTGTTTCAAGCCCGATCAGCATTTTCCGTCAAGCTGAAACATTAGCTGTCCATATTTGGAAGATCAATACAGAAGGCACGATGCCTGATGGTGTTTCTGTTTCGGCTGGCGCTTCTGCCGTGTTGATCATTGCTGTTTTACTGTTCAACTTCGGCGCTCGTGCGATTGGCAAACGATTATACCGAAAAATGACTTCAGCCTAAGGAGAAGAAGCAAAATGAAAAAATATAACTGGAATGAAACAAATGTCATCACCATACCAAAAGAGAAAGAAGTAGCACTATATACGGATGATCTACATGTCTGGTATGGCGACAATGAAGCAATCAAAGGAGTGGATCTGGAATTTGAAAAAAATAAGATCACTGCACTGATTGGTCCTTCCGGCTGCGGAAAATCTACGTATCTTCGTTCGTTGAATCGAATGAATGATGGGATCGCTAATACGAAAATCACTGGGAAAATCATGTATCAAGGCGTAGATATTAATGCGCCTCAAGTGGATGTTTATGAGATGCGCAAACGGATTGGCATGGTTTTTCAACGTCCTAATCCGTTCAGCAAGTCGATTTATGACAATATTACATTTGCTTTGAAACAGCACGGCGAAAAAAACAAAAAGAAATTAGATGAAATCGTTGAAACAAGCTTGAAACAAGCTGCCTTGTGGGACCAAGTAAAAGACAGCTTGGACAAAAGTGCCTTGGCTTTATCTGGCGGGCAACAGCAACGTTTATGCATTGCTCGTGCGATCGCGATGAAACCTGATATCTTGCTGCTAGACGAGCCGGCAAGTGCTTTGGACCCTATTTCGACAGGAACGGTTGAAGAAACACTTGTAAACTTGAAAGAAGACTATACGATCATCATCGTGACGCATAACATGCAACAAGCAGCTCGTATCAGCGACTATACTGCCTTTTTCTATCTAGGAAAAGTAATGGAATATGACAAAACTAACAAGATATTTACCAGACCAAAAATTCAGGCAACCGAAGATTATGTGTCCGGTCATTTTGGTTAAGACGGAGGCCTCAACATGACAAAAGAAATTATTTCATCTAAAGATCTTCATCTGTATTATGGAAAGAAAGAAGCACTAAAAGGGATCGATCTAAGTTTCAATCAAGGGGAAATCACTGCGATGATCGGTCCTTCTGGTTGCGGAAAATCCACTTATCTGCGTTCTTTGAACCGGATGAATGACCTGATTCCGAATGTAACGATCACCGGAAGTGTTTTATATAAAGACAAAGACATCTATGGTCCAAAAACAGATGTTGTTGAACTAAGAAAAGAAATCGGCATGGTATTCCAGCAGCCAAACCCATTTCCTTTTTCTATCTATGAAAATGTCATCTATGGATTGAAATTAAAAGGGGAAAAAGATAAAAAAGTCCTTGATCAAGTAGTTGAAGAAAGCCTGAAGGCAGCGTCTGTTTGGGATGATGTGAAAGATAAATTGCATAAAAGTGCTTTATCTTTATCCGGTGGGCAGCAGCAGCGTGTATGTATCGCACGTGTTTTGGCAGTTAATCCGGAAATCATCTTATTGGATGAACCAACAAGTGCGCTTGATCCTGTTTCTACTGGGAAAATCGAAAGTATGCTGTTAGAATTAAGAGAGCGGTATACGATGATCATCGTGACCCATAATATGTCTCAAGCTTCACGTATTTCAGATAAGACGGCATTCTTTTTAGATGGTCACTTGATCGAATACAACGATACGAAGAAGATATTCATGAATCCAGAAAAACAAGAGACAGAAGATTATATTTCAGGTCGATTTGGATAAGGAGGAAACGGAATGCTACGTACACAATTTGAAGAAGAATTGCTGAATCTCCATAATCAGTTCTACGAAATGGGAATGATGGTGAGCAGCGCCGTGCACAAGTCAGTTCGTGCATACATCAAACACGATAAAATCTTAGCCCAAGAAGTTATCGAAAACGATATAAATATCAATAACATGGAAACACGCTTGGAGAAGAAAAGTTTTGAAATGATCGCATTGCAACAGCCAGTTACAACTGATTTGCGTATGATCATTACGGTCATGAAAGCTAGCTCGGATTTAGAACGTATGGCCGATCATGCGGTGTCTGTTGCTAAATCCACGATTCGCGTAAAAGGGCAGACGAGAATACCGGAAATCGAAAAAGAGATCTCCGATATGTCCGATTATGTGAAAAAAATGGTGGACAACGTCCTAGTTGCTTATGTCAAAACAGACGAAAAAGACGCACGTACGATCGCCAATATGGATCAAAGAGTCAATGACTATTTCAATCGAATCTATAATGCAACAATCAAAAATATGCAGGAAAATCCTGAGACAGTCATCAGTGGAACAGACTATTTGAATGTTGCCAGTTATCTAGAACGGATCGGAGACTATGTGACAAACATCTGTGAATGGATCGTCTACTTGGCTACAGGGAAAATCACTGAGTTAAATACGAACCACAATGAGATTTTCTAAACTGAAGCTGTGATTATGCCGTTTGTTTATGAAAAGAGGTTGTGAAAAAGCTGTTCTACATCAAGTAATAAGAACAGTCAAACAAAAAATAGCTCCTCCTATTTTTCGTTTGGCTGGACTTATTAACGCAGATGCAAGCTTTTGAACACCGTTTATTCGGGAAAGGGTTTGTGACAAAATATGTCACAAACCCTTTTCATCATTTCATAGAAAGGATAAAGAATGCAAAAAAAAAATTAGCATCATCACTATATTTTTTATTTGTGTGCTTACTTCATGGGTTATTCAGCATCAAGCTGCTTTATATGAAGTACCTGTCATCGAGATCGAAAAAGTACGAATAAAAGAGGATCATCAATTGATTACAGGAAGACTGATGAACACGGATCAAAAAGGAGAATCGATTTATTTATCGGTTCCTTATCAAAAAAATCAAATAGAAACAGCAAATATAAAAGCGAGACAAATGTATCTAGTCCAAATGCATGGAGATGAATGGCAGCTAGTAGCAAAAAAAAAATGATGGATGGCTTTTCTTCTTCACAAGTATCTTCATTGGCGCCATGTTGCTTATTGGCGGAAAACAGGGTCTATTTGCTTTAGGAAGTCTCATCATCAATATCGTTTTACTTTTACTTTTGTTGCTCATCTTTACTAAAACAGAAGGGATTTCTCTATTAAATATATCTATCCTGTTCGTCGTTATAGGGATGATTATTAGCATATTGGCTTTAGATGGATGGAATAGAAGCAGTATAATCAAAATTTCAGCTGCAGTTACGAGTGTTTTTTTAGCATTTTTTATTTGTCTTTTGACAATGAATCTTTGGAAAGACCAAGGACTGCGCTATGAGGAACTGAATTATCTGACACGACCGTATCGTTCTGTTTTTCTTTCTAGCGTACTGATTGGAACAGCTGGAGGAACACTCGATACCGTTATCACAGTCATTGCGACATTAGAAGAATTGACTAAGCGACAACCAGAAATAACAGCGAAACAGTTATGGCTTTCAGGAAGGCAAGTGGGTCGAGATGTGATTGGCTCGATGACCAATATCCTTTTGTTCGTCTATATCAGTGGGTCAGTTCCATCGCTTCTTTTATATTTAGGAAATCAATGGTCGTTCAAAGAAACGATAGAACAGCATTTATCATTGGAATTTTTACGCGTCATTGCTGGCAGCTTAGGAATAGTATTATTGATCCCTATCTCGGTCCTCTTTTTTCTGACTGTAAGGAGGCTGAAACGATGAATGTACTTATTATACTTGTTGGGATTTTAGCAATCAGCGTGCTACTTATTGGCGGTACGCAAGGTATGTATATTCTTTTAGGCTTATTCATCAATTTAGGGATCTTTTTCCTGTTGTTATTCGGTTATCATCAGAAGTGGCCGATACTGGCATTGTCGGTCATAGGATTTTTATTGATTGCTGTGGTTATCTCATTTTTTATCAACGGTTATAATCTAAAAATGCGTGCAGCTTTTGTGAGTATACTGATCTTTTTATTTTGTTTCCTACTATTGCTTCCTATCACTGATTTTTAGCGATCCAAGGTTTTACATCGGTAGAACTAGAAGAATTATCTGGCTTAGATAAGACTTTAGCGATTGATTTTAGATTACTTACGAGATCGTTGCTTCTGATTAGTCTTAGTGGTGCTGTTTTAGATGCTAGTGTAGCAATTTCTAGTGGGACATTCGAAGTATATCAGGCAAATCCGCAATTATCTTTTTACCAATTGCGCCATTCTAGTTTCGCTATTGCTAAAAAAATATTGGCGTCAACAGTAATGACACTTCTTTTTGCATTCATGGGAAGTTCTTTAGCGTTGATCCTCTGGTTTATTGATTTAGACATTCCTTTTCAGCAAGTGATCAATGAAAAATCATTTGTTCTAGAATATACGATGGCTATTCTTACCACATTGTCCGCACTACTTGTTCTTCCTTTAACCTGCGTGACTACAGCATATCTCTTTATAAAAAAGAAAGAACAACTCAAGATGGAGTAAAAGTTACAACTTAAGTCCTATGACATTTTTACTGAATCAGTGCATAATATGGATGTAAGGAAAAGCTTGCAAACAATTTTGCTTAAGGAGGCAATTTCCATGAAAGAAAGAGAACGTATTTTAGATTTAGTGAAAAAAGGAATCCTTTCGACTGAAGAAGGCTTAGATTTATTAGAAAGCATGGCAACTGAAAAAGACGAAAAGCAAATAAAAAAAGAAGCAGACAAGGTAACTGCTAGTCATAAAGAAAAAGATCAGGCAAGTCAATTGATCGATAAACTTGAAAACGGCGAAGAAGAAATTTCTGAGCCAGTTGATCCAAAGGAAAGAGAAAGACAAGATCAAGAAAACTTAGAAAAGATCTTAGATGAACTAGCAACTGAAGCGAATAAAACTTCGGCGCGTCTAGATGAAGTAAATGCTCAATTCGCTGACAATAAGGCAGCACGCAATGAGAAACAGGAAGCATTGATGCAGCTGAATACAAAAGAAGAATTAGGCGAGTTGACAGAAGAAGAATTAGCACAGCGTCAGACGTTAGAAGCAGAAATCAAAGAATTAGAAGCTAGTGGCGATACACTGTTAGAAGAACAATTGAAATTAGAAGCAGAATTAAAAGATATCCGTAAGAATCAATGGTCTGAGAAAAAAGAAACGTTTACTGATAAGTTTGAATTGCCAGATGATTGGAAAGATCAAGCAACAGATACACTGAATCAAGTAGGCGAAAAAATGTCAGAAGCTGGATCACAGTTAGGCAAATTCTTGAAGAAAACATTCCAAACTGTTTCAGAAACAGTGAATGACAACATGGAATGGAAAGATGTCAGCTTACGTGTTCCTGGGATTGCGACAACGAAATTTGAGCATGAATTTTACTATGAAGCTCCTGCAGCAAGTATCCTTGATATCAAGGCAGCAAACGGAAACGTGACGTTAAAAACGTGGGACAGCAACGATGTGAAAGTTGAAGCTAAGATCAAACTTTACGGAAAAATGGGTGCTGAACCATTTGAAGCATTCTCTGAACGGAGCCAGATTGAGGTTAATGAAGATCATATCTCCTTCCAAATTCCAAATAAACGTGTGCGTGCAGACCTTGTTTTCTACTTACCTAAACGAGTATACGACCACGCAGCTATTAAACTTCTAAATGGCAACATCATGATTGAAACATTGGAAGCTAAAGATATTTATACAAAATCTACGAATGGTAACATCATAGTGGACCAATTAACTGCAACGATGCTGGAAGTAGAAGGTGTAAACGGCAATATCGATATTCGAAACGGGAACATCTTAGATTCTATTATCGAAACAGTAAATGGTACAGTGACATTTGGTGCGACAGCAGAAAACCTTTCTGTGTCTTTGGTAAATGGTGATGTACGTCTTACGATTAAAGAAGATAATTTGAAAAAAGTAGAAGCAAGTTCAGTGAACGGAAATGTCAAAGTCGCTTTACCAGATGGCATCGGTTTGGAAGGACATGCTAAAACAAGTCTTGGAAGTATCAACAGCCGTCTGTCCAATTACGAAGTAGTTCGTGAGAAAAAAGAACGGACAAACCAAATGTTGCAATTCCGTCGTGTTTCAGATGGTGAAATCGCGCAAGTGCAACTTTCAACGACAACAGGAAGTATCTATTTAAAAGATACAGATAAATAAAGAGGTTGTGAAAGAGATGTTCAGCCTTGAGCAATAAGAAGCGATTTTGTAAAATAGCTTCCCCTATTTTACAAAATTGTGCCTTATTGCCGATAGGCTATCTCTTGAACACCGTTTACCAAGAGATTATGAACCTGCCAATTATCGCCGAGTCACAAGGAATAATTTCAGAAAAAGCTCGTCACGTTTTATGAATATGGTAATTTGTGACCGAGAATTTTGCAGAAAGACACCGATTAAGAAGAAGGTTGTCACAACGATTTTCTTCATTTAAAATAGTAGAACAGAGGTGAGACATGATGAAAAAAAAGTTGACAAAATCCAATAAAAATGTTGTTTTGACAGGGACTTTAGCAGGAATAGGAGAATACATCGGGATTGATCCGACTGTTATCCGTGTGCTTTATGTATTCCTGAGCTTAGTTGCTTTTGGAAGTCCAATCATTTTATACATTTTATTAGCTTTGATTATCCCATCTGCGCGTTCTGCACGAACAAACTATGGACATAACAATGCATATTATGAAAAAAACAATTATCGTGAACAAACTCGTGAACAAACAAAAAAACGCAAAGAAGCGGAAAAAATCGATGATGACGAATGGAGTGACTTTTAATGTCGTACTTTCAACGTATTTTAGTTAATACGTTAACATTCATATCATTGGCTGTTCTTTTTCCTGCGATGGTCCATGTGAGCAGTATTTGGACGGCCGTTCTTGCCAGCTTCGTATTGTCTGTGTTGAATATGTTTGTCAAACCGATTTTGACGATACTGTCCCTGCCCTTTACATTAGTCACATTGGGATTGTTTACGTTTGTTATCAATGCAGCGATTCTTAAAATGACCTCCTTTTTTGTGGGAGCAGAACATTTTAGTTTTTCTTCATTCGGTGCAGCGTTGTTAGTAGCTATCTTGATGTCGCTTGTCAATGTAATTGTCAGCGAACATAACAGTAGAAAATAAAAGAAAGCTGTGCCGAACTATCGGCGCAGTTTTTTTATTTAGAATCAGGAATGCGTTTTCTATTACATTGGTAATTAAATAAAAACGTTTTTTTTAATTGGTAGTACTTTTGGCTAGACAATGATAAAATGATAGAGAACACTCTAATAGAAATGAGGTAGCATGAATGTCAGAAGTTGTAAAAGTTAGCCAATTAGTGAAAAAATTATCTTTGGAAATCGTGACAGGCGACGAGAAAAGCTTAGACCGTGTCATCGTAACTGGGGACATCTCACGCCCAGGACTAGAGTTGACTGGTTATTTTAATTATTATTCCCATAATCGTTTACAGCTATTTGGCAGTAAAGAAATCAGTTTTGCGGAACGGATGATCCCAGAAGAGCGTTTGATCATCATGAGAAGATTATGTAGTGAAGATATGCCCGCATTTATTATTTCAAGAGGATTACCAGCTCCAGAAGAAATGATCCAGGCAGCAAATGAAAATGGGATAGCTGTACTGCGTTCTCCCATCTCAACTTCTCGTTTATTAGGAGAATTATCCAGTTATTTAGATGGTCGCCTTGCCCCTCGAACAAGTGTCCACGGTGTTTTAGTGGATGTTTACGGATTAGGTGTACTGATTCAAGGTGACAGTGGGATAGGAAAAAGTGAAACAGCGTTGGAGTTGATCAAACGCGGTCATCGATTGATCGCAGACGATCGAGTAGATGTTTATCAGCAAGATGAATTAACGGTGATCGGAGAACCGCCTAAAATCCTGGAACATCTGATTGAAATCCGAGGAATCGGGATCATTGATGTAATGAATCTTTTTGGTGCGAGTGCGGTACGTGGCTCTATGCAAGTCCAGTTGGCTGTTTATCTGGAAGCATGGGCAAAAGATAAGAAATACGACCGTCTGGGCTCTGAAGACACGACCGTTGAAATCGCGGAAGTAGGCATTCCACAAATAAAAATCCCTGTCAAAACAGGACGAAACGTTGCAATCATCATTGAAGTAGCCGCGATGAATTTCCGTGCACGTACAATGGGCTTTGACGCAACGAAAACATTTGAAGAAAGATTAAGTCGCTTGATTGAAGAAAACTCAGGCAACGACTAGCAAGGAGTGACAATATGTTAGCACAAATCAATCGAGTTGCTTTTGAGCTTGTAGGGATTCCTATCTACTGGTATGCATTGATCATCGTATCAGGTATCATTATCGCCATGTGGCTTAGCAGCAGAGAGGCTGTTCGGGTAGGATTAAAAGCAGATGATGTGACAGATTTTATGTTGTGGGGATTGCCTATCTCCATTATTGGCGCTCGCTTATATTATGTTTTATTTGATCTTCCCCAGTATATAGCTGATCCAATCCAAATATTCAATATCCGTTCAGGAGGCTTAGCTATTTATGGCGGACTGATTGCAGGCGCGATCACGCTGTATTTTTTTACTAAATATCATTTTATTTCTTTGTGGACTTTTTTAGATATCGCTGCACCAAGTGTATTATTAGCACAAGCAATCGGTCGTTGGGGAAATTTCATGAACCACGAAGCATATGGACCAGACACGACGCGAAGCTTCTTAGAAAGTCTGCATTTACCGCAATTCATCATTGATAATATGTATATCGAAGGGATCTATCGTCAACCAACATTTCTTTATGAATCACTTTGGAGTTTGATTGGATTTATTTTGCTTTTGTTTTTACGAAAGAAACCACACCTTTTGAAAAAAGGTGAAGTCCTTTTATGTTATCTAATGTGGTATAGTTTCGGGCGTTTCTTTATTGAAGGATTACGTACAGACAGTCTTTACTTTTTAGGTGTGATCCGTATTTCTCAATTATTATCTGCTGTGTTATTTGTCGGTACATTGATTCTATTTATTTGGCGCAGAAAAAAAGGAAATTTACCGGATTATGACCGCTCATTAGGAAAAAATCAACAAATTATCTGATTTTTAGAGCGTTAAAAATGAAAAAAATTTCAGGAGTGGTAAAATGAATTATAGAGTAGCGGTTTTAGGACCAGGCTCTTGGGGTACTGCTTTGGCACAAGTCCTCGCCGAAAACGGACATGACGTTCGGATTTGGGGACATCGTGCTTCACAAGTAGAAGAAATCAACACCCAACACACGAATCAACGTTATTTACCAGATCATTGTCTACCCGATTCCATCCAAGCATTCACCAATATGGAAGATGCAGTAAAAGACGCAGATGCGGTGCTATTCGTCATTCCAACGAAAGCAATACGTTCTGTTGCAAAAGAACTAGTGCCTAAATTGAATACAAAGCCAGTGATCATCCATGCAAGTAAAGGATTAGAACAGGGGACACATAAAAGGATCTCTGACATCTTGTTAGAGGAAATCCCAGTAGAAAAAAGAAAAGCTGTTGTTGTTCTTTCTGGACCAAGCCATGCAGAAGAAGTAGCGAAACATGACATCACTACGATCACAGCTGCAAGTACAGATGCAAAAGCAGCAAAATATGTACAAGAGCTGTTCATGAATAATTATTTTCGGATCTATACCAATCCTGATGTGATCGGTGTAGAGATGGGGGCAGCTTTGAAAAATATTATTGCTATTGGTGCTGGCGCTATTCACGGCTTAGGGTTTGGCGATAATGCAAAGGCAGCAATCATGACGCGCGGATTAGCTGAGATCAGCCGTTTAGGTGTAGCAATGGGTGCCAACCCGCTGACCTTTATCGGATTAAGCGGAGTAGGCGATCTAGTCGTTACTTGCACAAGTGTTCATTCTAGGAACTGGCGCGCAGGCAACTTGTTAGGACAAGGGCAGCCCCTAGAAGAGGTGCTAGCCAATATGGGAATGGTCGTTGAAGGTGTGAATACTACCCAAGCAGCGATGGAACTAGCCCAAATGATGGAAATCGAAATGCCCATCACTCAAACAATCTATGAAGTGCTGTATGAACAAAAAGAAATCAAAACAGCCGCAAAAGAAATCATGTTACGTGATGGGAAAAAAGAAAATGAATTCTCATTAACAATTTTTTGAAGGAGCGAATGTATATGAAAGTCAAAAAAGCAGTTATTCCAGCAGCAGGATTAGGAACAAGATTTTTACCAGCAACAAAAGCTATGGCAAAGGAAATGTTGCCAATTGTTGATAAACCAACAATCCAGTTCATCGTTGAAGAAGCGTTGAAATCAGGAATCGAAGACATCTTGATCGTTACAGGAAAAGCTAAACGACCAATCGAAGATCACTTTGATTCAAATATTGAATTAGAAACAAACCTAAGTGAAAAAGGAAAGACCGAATTATTGAAATTAGTAGAAGAAACGACAGATGTCAACTTGCATTTCATCCGTCAATCTCATCCAAAGGGTTTAGGACATGCCGTTCTTCAAGCAAGAGCCTTTATTGGAAATGAACCATTTGTCGTTATGCTAGGCGATGATATCATGGAAGATGAAGTACCATTGACACAGCAATTAATCGATGATTACGAACGTACTCATGCTTCTACGATCGCCGTTATGCAAGTTCCTCATGATGAAACTTCAAAATACGGAATTATCAATCCAGGAGAAGTATTGGAAGATGGGTTATACAATGTCAAAAACTTTGTTGAAAAACCAGATCCAAGCAAAGCACCAAGTGATTTAGCTATTATTGGACGTTACTTATTGACTCCAGAAATTTTTGATGTATTGTCCGAGCAACAACCAGGAGCCGGAAATGAAATCCAACTAACTGACGCAATCGATACATTGAATAAAACACAACGCGTATTTGCCCGTAAATTCACAGGTAAACGTTACGATGTCGGTGACAAATTTGGTTTTATGAAAACAAGTATTGAATATGGTCTAACACATCCAGAAGTAGGTGCACCTTTACGTGAGTACATCCTGTCTTTAGGTAAAACATTAGAAGCAGAAGGAAGCAAGATCGATCATAATCCAAAAGGAATAACAGAAATCAAAGAAGAAAAGAAAAAATAACCCTTTTTTCTAACGAGCTTCAGCTGCTAATTGAATAAAAAGTAGTTGAAGCTCGTTTTTATTTGTTTAAAAAACACGAAAATGCTATCCTTATAGAAAAGAGAGACAAGAAGGGAGTTTGATCATGTCAGGAGGAGAAATTGCAGGATTGATCGCAGCAATCGCCTTTGCGATACTTGTCGTTTTTATCGTTCGTGTGTTGTTGCAAGTTTCTAAAACTTTAGAAAAAGTAGATCAGACTGTAGCAGAAGCAAATACGACGATCGAAATCGTCACAAAAGACGTAGATCTTTTGTCTAGACAAGTAGAAGGCTTGCTGGTCAAAAGTAATGAACTGCTCTTGGATATCAATGGAAAAGTCGCAACGATCGATCCATTGTTCACAGCAGTTGCTGATTTAAGTGAAAGTGTATCAGAACTTAATCATTCTAGTAAAAACATCGCGACGAAAGTCGGCGGAATCGGTAAAACGACAGCTAAAGCGACGGTTGCCGGAAAAGTCGGTGGGACAGCGATGAAATTTTTTAAAAACAAAAAACATACTGAAACGACAGGAGGAAAATAAAAATGGCTAAAAAAGGTGGATTTTTATTAGGTGCAGTAGTCGGAGGCACAGCCGCAGCAATCGCCGCGTTATTGTTAGCACCAAAATCTGGTAAAGAACTTCGGGATGAATTAGCTGCCCAAGCGGATGATTTGATGGATATGGCTTCAGATTACACAGATATGGCGAAAGAAAAATCGACTGAGTTAACAGGTATTGCAAAAGAAAAAGCGCAAGATCTTTCTCAACAAGCAGGTGATCTAGCAGGTAGTGTCAAACAAAAAGTAAGTGAATCAGCAGATGAAGCAGGAAGTGAATCTGACGATATCTTGTTAAATCTTAAAGAACAATCAGCTGACTTATCTAATCGTTTCAAAAAAACGGCAGAAGATATGAAAAAACCTGCAGATGAATTAGGAAGTATTGCTAAAGATACTTCAGAAGATATCATGATTGATGTAAAAGACGCTGCTGGTAAAGCAGGAGATACTGTCAATGAAGGAATGTCAGAAGCAAAACCAGTTGCAGATGACACAAAAGAAATGATGAAAATGGCAAAAGAAGATGCGAAAGAAGCTAAAAAAGAAATAAAAGATACAATGACAGATTCATCTACAAATCACTAAAATCACAAATTTATAGAGTAAAAAAGGTGGGAGCGGACTAGCTCTCACCTTTTTTACTCTTATTTTTCTAAAACAAGTAATTCTTTTGGTGTAGTCGTGAATGGCACACAGCCATCGCTTGTCACATATACACAGTCTTCGATACGTACCCCTACTTTTTCAGGAATATAGATTCCTGGTTCAAGAGAGAAGCACATCCCTTCTTCGATTACTAAGTCATTTCCTTCTACAAGGGAAGGGAATTCGTGGACGGTTGTTCCGATCCCGTGACCTAAACGGTGATTGAAATATTCGCCGTAGCCATAGCTGTTGATCACGTTTCGCGCGATTTGATCAAGTTCACCTGCTGTCACACCTGGACGGACGGCTTCTTGTGCGGCAAGCTGTGCTTCAAGAGTGATGTTGTAGATTTTTTCTTGGAAGTCGGTTGGTTTTTGATAAGCAATTGTACGAGTAGCATCACTGCAATAGCCATTCCAAACAACGCCAAGATCGAATAACACAAGTTCATTCGGTGAAATCTTCGTATTTCCTGGTGTACCATGAGGGCTTGCAGCATTTGCTCCTGCAAGGACTAATGTGTCGAAAGACATTTGTGAAACACCTTGTTTTTTCAATTGGTATTCGATTTCTGCAATGATCGCTTGTTCAGTCACGCCTTCTTTCACTGCTTTAAAGCCAATCTCAAATGCAACATCGGCCCATTTACCAGCTTCGATCAGTTTGTCTTTTTCCTCTAGAGTTTTGATCAGTTGTAGACGTTGGATGATGGAAGTTAGATCAGTGTAAGAATCCGTTCCCGTCAAGATATCAGAGATAGCATCGAAGCGCTCGACAGTCAAGGCGTTCTTTTCAATCCCTACATTGCCAGGCTGACCATAGCGAGCACGAAGTTCTTTTCCGATGATCTCCCAAGGGTTTTCGCTGTCTAAATAGCCACGGACATCATACGCCCAACTACTGTTTTGAGCATCTTCAACTTCCAAAGCAGGAGTGAAAAGGAAAGGATCTTGTTCAAGAGGGATAAAAAGAGCTAGTACACGCTCATGAGGATCACTTTCGTATCCGGAAAAGTAAGCGATGTGGCCAGGGTCGCTGATATAAGCCAATTCGACTTGGTGTTGTGCCATCCATTGACGTAGTTCATTGATTTTTACGTTATTCATTTGGCAACCTACTTTCTAAATTAATTTTGTATTCAATAATTGTACCACTGATTTATTAAAAGACCAACGTTCTAAAAACTGAAAAAAGTAAAAATTTTCATGAAAACAGAGATAAAACGGTTGCAATTCTTGAGATTATTTGATATCCTATTTTAGAAATGTAAGACGTATTTTCAGAAAACATATAAAATATGAATAGGAGCACACAAATGGAAAAGCAAACAATCACTATCTATGATGTAGCGAGAGAGGCAAATGTTTCGATGGCTACTGTTTCACGTGTCGTAAATGGCAATCCAAACGTTAAACCAGCAACAAGAAAAAAAGTCTTGGAAGTTATCGATCGCTTGGATTATCGTCCAAACGCAGTTGCGCGTGGGTTGGCAAGTAAGAAAACAACAACAGTTGGGGTAATCATCCCTGATGTCAGCAATATGTTCTTTGCTTCTTTAGCACGTGGTATCGATGATGTGGCAACAATGTACAAATATAATATTATCTTAGCAAATTCAGATGGCAACGACCAAAAAGAAGTCAATGTATTGAATAACTTACTGGCTAAGCAAGTGGATGGCGTGATCTTCATGGGTCACCATATCACAGACGAAATCCGTGGTGAATTTTCACGTTCAAAAACTCCTGTTGTATTAGCTGGCTCTATTGATCCAGATGAACAAGTAGGTAGCGTAAACATTGATTATGTATCCGCAACAAAAGATGCAGTAAACAAATTGGCAAAAAGCGGCAATAAAAAAATCGCTTTTGTCAGTGGTGCGTTGATCGATCCCATCAATGGACAAAATCGTCTGAAAGGCTATAAAGAAGCATTAAGCGAAAATAACCTACCATATAGCGAAGGATTGATCTTTGAAGCACAATACAACTTCAAAGATGGTCTATCTCTAGTCGATCGGATCCATAATAGCGGTGCAACAGCTGTCTATGTTTCAGATGATGAATTAGCCATCGGTATTTTGGATGGTTTATTAGACCGTGGCGTGAAAGTACCGGAAGAATTCGAAATCATCACAAGTAACAATTCACTACTGACAGAAGTAGCTCGTCCTCGTTTAACAAGTATCACACAACCATTATACGATTTAGGGGCGGTATCTATGCGCCTATTGACGAAAATGATGAATAAAGAAGAAGTCGAAGAAAAAACGATTATCTTGCCTTATGGAATCGAAGAAAAAGGATCTACAAAATAATAAAAGGACAACCATTCAGAGGTTGTGTGCCTGCCGTTTAACTCTGCGTTACAAGGAGCAATTTCAAAAAACAGCATTTCATGTTTGATGAATATTGTGACTCGTGATTCGGAGTTGGCAGGAGAACACCGTTTATTCGGGAAAAGGGGTTATGACAAAATTTTGTTATAATCCTTTTTTTGTGTCTTAAAAAAGAGAGAAAGTGGTTGAAATTACATTTATCGTATAGAAAATAATCCGTGTATATATGCTGTATTTTGTTCACCACCATCAAAAAAATAAGGGAATGTGACAATACTATTGTCACATTCCCTTATTACTGTGTAATCTATTAAATCAATCATCTTTCTCATCTGATTCTTTGGTTGCTTGATTTGCTCTTGCATAAGCTGAAGCGGTGTTCCAGTAATCTGTATAGTTTTCATCGGTACCGCCAACGCCAAATTTAAAGGCGCTTTTCTTCGGTCCATTTTTTGCCCATAGCGATTCAACTGTTTTTCCTGGTGTTTGGATGGATTTTTTATTGACAGTAACTTTTCCAGGTGTTTGACCAGTAAATCCAGATACTTTTTTCTTCATCACATCAGATGATAATTCGAATTTCTCATCAGTGCCAAAAATGTCAGGTTTTGCTTGGTAAGCTTGATTGATCAGATTGGCAAGATAATTAGCCGAACGTATCCTTGCTTTGCTGTCCATTCCAGTATTGTCATCGTGCCCTGCCCAGCTACTGATGGTAATAGACGGAGTAGAGACAATTAGCCATGAATCTCGGTATTCATTGGTAGAACCAGTTTTTCCGACCCAATCTGCTTTTCCTAGATTTCCGTTTAAGCTTGAGATGGCATCTTTGAATGGTGTAGTGATTTTTGCATTGATCACACTACGCATCATGTCATTCATGATCGATGCTGTTGCTTCCGAATAGATCCGGACAGAGTTGCTTTCGTGTTTATAAATTACATTTCCTGCGTTATCTGTGATGGAATCGATGATATAGCCTTCTTCATAGACCCCGCCGTTTGCTAAAGCCTGAAATCCGTTGGTCTGTTGAAGCGTTGTGACATCTACTGTACCTAAAGGAGCAGATTCAACGCCCCAATTGTCATTTGCCGGGTAGTTCATCTTTGCCAAGTAGTGCTCGTAAGCATATTGTTTCGATCCACCGGAATTCAACACATCTTGATATAAGTGATAAGCCGGGATATTGTTGGACCATTCTAGTGACTCACGGACGGTTTGGAAGGTGTTCGATCCTTCGTTAGTAGCATTGACGATTTTCTCGCCAGCATTTTCTCCTTCTTGCCAAGTTGTTGCATAATCTGATACACGGGATTCTGATCCGATAAGCCCCATGTCGATTGCAGGTCCGTAAACAAGAACTGGTTTGATTGATGAGCCAGCTTGACGTTCTGTATCGAAGGCATGGTTATTTTGATTCTGACTGTAATTCCGTCCGCCAACGAATCCGTAGATGCGGCCAGTTCTGTTATCCATCAATACATTTCCGGTTTCTACTTGACTGCCAGCACCATCATCTAACATGTATCCATAATTTTCTACGCCATTTTGCAGTGCAGCATAGACATCTTTATCGATTGTCGAATGGATTGTATATCCTTTATTTTGGATCGTTTGCTGTGCCTTTTGATAATAAGCGTCACTGATCGATGAATCAGACATATCAGCGTTGTCTTTTTCAGCCAATTGTTGTGCAATGATTCTTGTTGCTTCATTCATCACAGTATAATACAAGAATTCTCTGTCAGTCTGTTCTGCGATTTGTTGTGGTAGAAAGTCTTTTGTAAGGTCATAGGATTTTGCTTCTTCGTATTGTTCTTTCGTAATTTGGCCTTCACGATACATACTGAATAAAACAAAATCTTTTCTGGCAAGGCCGGCAGAAAGATCTTCTTTTAGCGCGCCTGTGTTCGTGTATGGACTATACGTGATCGGGCTTTGGGGTAATCCAGCGATATAAGCAGCTTGCGGCAGAGTAACATCTTTTGCATCTACACCAAAGATTCCTCTTGCAGCTTCCTGGACTCCAGCAATGTTTTGTCCCTTATTATTACGACCAAATGGTGAGACATTCAAATACGTAGCAATGATCTCATCTTTTGAAAAGTATTTTTCTACTTGTGCAGAAAGAATGATCTCGTTTGCTTTACGTTTGAATGTTGTTTCATCTGTAAGGATCTGCTGTTTGACTAATTGCTGTGTCAAAGTTGATCCACCAGAAGAGCCAATACCAGTAGCTTCAGATACTAATGCTCGTAAAACAGCTTTAGGAACGTAACCTTGGTGTTTATCGAAGTATTCATCCTCTGTGCTGATAATTGCAGTTTTCAATAAAGGTGAAATCTTATCAGATGAAATAGTCGTGCGCATCAGATCTGTCTGGATTTTTGATATCTCTGTATTATCTGCATAAACAATCTTTGACGTTTCTGTAATGTTTCCTAGTTCTGTCTGCAGTGCTTTTTTAGTCGGCAATTGTGTGTCTTCGACGAGATAGGCAAAATAGCCAGCGCCTATTCCAATACCTAGAGCTGCGAACATCAAGAGAAGAACAGTAATAAAAACAGTCAATGATTGAAAAACTCTAAAAATAATCTTAGGAACAAACCATTTTTCTTTTTTTCTTCTATTCTGTTTTTTTCGAGTATTTTTGCGTGGCAAAAGGGTCACCTCAACTAATGGTTTTATTTCGCTAATTATAGCAAATAATAGAACAAAAAAACAGACAAGTCTGTTTTTGGCAGGAATTTCTTTTTTAAAGGAGTTAAAACGTGAGAAAATGATCTTTTTTATAAAAGAGTTCTTAAGCTTTTCTTTAGAGAAAATTTCAGTTACTATGGAGAACAGGGCAAAGAAAAATCAATCATTTTCTTTGTATATCATCTTACCAATATATAGGAATTGTTAGTAACAATTGCCTTTCAAGGAGGAATCCATCCATGTTATTAGGCTCACACGTCAGCATGAGCGGAAAGAAAATGCTGTTAGGAGCAGCAGAAGAAGCAGCCAGTTATGGATCTTCGACTTTTATGATCTATACAGGCGCCCCTCAAAACACTAGAAGAAAAGCCATCGAAGAGATGAATATTGATGCCGGAAAAGCGTACATGGCAGAAAACGGTCTAACAAATATCGTCGTTCATGCCCCTTATATCATTAATTTGGGGAATACGATCAAACCAGAAATGTTTCCTTTTGCCGTCCAATTTCTGAGAGAAGAGATTGTTCGTGCGGAAGCTTTAGGCGCTACTCAAATTACACTTCACCCAGGTGCTCATGTAGGGGCAGGAACAGAAGCCGGAATTGCTAGAATTATTGAAGGCTTGAATGAAGTTTTGACAAAAGAACAGACGGCACAAATCGCTTTGGAGACGATGGCAGGTAAAGGTACGGAAATCGGTCGAACATTTGAGGAATTAGCGCAAATCATCGATGGAGTAAAATTGAATGAAAAATTATCCGTTACTTTTGACACCTGTCATACGAATGATGCCGGTTATAATATTAAAGAAGACTTTTCAGGTGTAATGGAAGAGTTTGATAAGATCATCGGGTTAGATCGGCTTAAAGTACTCCATATCAATGATTCTAAAAATCCGCAAGGTTCGCATAAAGACCGGCACGCCAATATTGGTTTTGGAACAATCGGATTCGACACGCTGAATAAGATCGTCCATGATCCAATGTTTGACAATATTTCGAAAATCTTGGAAACTCCCTATGTCGGCAAAGATAAAAAGAAAGCTTACGCACCATATGGAAAAGAAATCGCCATGTTCAAAGCGCAAACATTTGATCCAGAAGTGTTTCCTGAGTTATTAGCAGAAGAAGTGATACTCTAAGATTTTCTATCTGACAGCAGCAAAAAAGGACCAGGCAATGTGCCTTGTCCTTTTTTGTTTAAGAAACAAAGGAGTACTTTTTGCAGTCTTTTTCATCATGCATCTTCTCCCCCCTCTTTTTAAATTTAGACAAACAGGGTATACTGGTAGAAAAGTAAAAAAACGAAAAGTTTCACAAGCAAGTGGCAAAACGTGATTGGAAGGACGAAAAGATGCTGAACACTTTAAAACCCTTGATCAACCAACTGACTAAGAAACATACATACTTTATTCTTGGCATAGCCCTATTATTTACAATTATTCGTTTGTATTTATATAGTAAAGCAATCTATGGAACAGACATGTCGGCAACCTATGATGATCAGCTGCTGATTCGCTATGCTCAAAATATTTTGGACGGTAAATGGCTAGGGGAGTATACGACTACAACACTTTCCAAAGGAATCTCCTACAGCTTATTTTTAGTACTTGCACATAAACTGCATCTTTCTTATGCAGTTTTATTCGGCATGTTCAGTATTTTTGCCAGTATATTGGTTGCACTCGCGTTTAAACCGATCGTGAAGAACAAGTATCTTCTTTTAAGTATCTATTTTTATTTTTTGTTTTCTCCGATTAGTTTTACACATGAATATTCCACTCGAACGTATCGTAATGCCCTCGTGATTCCGGCTGTTGAGATCATTATCGCTTGTTTACTAGCTATTTATTACCGCAAATACGGTTCTAGCAGAAAATTGCTGCAATGGTTTTTAGGGCTTTCTGTCGCTTTTCCTTTTTTTTGGTTCATTCGCGAAGATTCTATCTGGCTTCTTCCTTTTACTGTAGTAGCTTTGGGTATCAGTTTCGTCCAGATCTTGCTAGGGCAAGACTTTTCTTTCAAAGAAGTAAAGAAGTTAAAAAAACGACTCTTTCTTCTCTCGAAACGGGAATGGCTGAAACTTTCATTGTTTTTACTTCCTATAGTTGGCTTTTCCATCGTCTATCAGTGGATCGAATATAAAAATGAGACAACATACGGTATTGCAACCATCAATGACCGTTCGAGTGGAGAATTTGGACGTTTGATGAAACAACTGATCCGAATAGATGATGAAACGAACTTGAATAAAGAAAACAGTGAGATATGGGTCTCACATGCTGCACTAAATAAAGCATTAGCCGCATCTCCTACATTCCATACTGTTTCTACCCGTATTGACGAATTATATACGACTCACGCGTGGACTCAAGGTGGAAAAGTAAAAGAATTACCCGGAGATATCATCTTTTGGGCATTGCGAGATGTGGTAAGCGAATCTGGTTATTACCAAAACAATGCAAAAGAAACCAATGATTTTTGGAAAAAAGTCAACCAAGAATTAGAAGAAGCCTATCACAAGGGAACCATCAAAAAGAAAAAAGAGTTCTATCTGATGGGATCAGGAGATGGAAAGACGATGAGTGATCTGCCAATCGTATTCGATTTCCTTCAATCAGGATACGCTTATGCATGGCGATATAAAGATTTCCATCAAGGAGGAAATTATAGTTTCGGAACGCAAGAACAAGTCAAACAGGCTCAAGAATTATTAAACCTTCCGCTAATGGAGAATTGGATCGATAGTAATGAACCGAGAACACCTAATTTCCAATTAACAAAATCAGCAAAAGTCGCGAATGTCATCATAAAAATTTACCAAGTTCTGGCTATTCCCGTGCTGATTGCTTCAATAGCAGGGATATTACTTATGATACTAGGAACCGTATTTGCAAAAGCTGATCGTGCCTATTATAGTTCCTCTTTGATTGTGGTCACCGGATTAATACTGACACAATTGGTTTTTCTTTTCGGTGTCTCATGGTTTTGTTCTTATGCGCCAGAAAAAAAGGACTATTTTTTAAGTGTCTACACTGGTGCAGGCGTGCCATTAACGCAATTCATCGTAGTAACAAGCATGCTAGTTTTCAGTAAATTAAATCTGAAAAAAGCTTTATCTTCTAAATAAAAAGACCCTTGGTAGCTAGATTTTTAACCTAACTATCAAGGGTCTTTGTGTGGAAAAATCAGTTTTTATTCGATTTCTTCTACCGTTTCCTGCAAAAGCCGTTCATATTTTTTGTTTCCTTTATATAAATCACCAATCGTCCATGCCAACAGGAGAAGGACAAGAACAATGATTACATAAGCGATGTGATCAGCCAATGCTAGTTGAGCGGAAGTGGCTTGCTCGCCGAAGAAACTTTCGATCTGTCCTGGTAATCCTCGTAAGTTCAAGTAAGTTAGACTAATCACAGAGAACCAGCCAAGAAGTTTTACGATGAATGAATTTTTAAATCGGCTACCCATCTCCGCTTGGCTGTTGGTCATCATCAGTAAAGGAATCATCGAAAATGGCAACGCAAAAGCCAAGAACACCTGGGATTCATTCATTAAGTTATTCAAAGCGGTATGTTCTTCGATCGTTCCTTTTGTACTTGTAAACAAAACACAAATCAATACAGGAATCACAGAAAGCAATCGTGTGACCAGTCTTCTTAGCCAAATCGGGATACGCATATGGATGAATCCTTCCATGATGACTTGACCGGTCAACGTACCAGTAATAGTAGAGTTCTGGCCAGAAGCAAGAAGTGCTACAGCAAATAAAGTGGACAAGATACCAGATTTTGCTACAGCAATCAAAATACCATTGCTCATAGCTGATGGATCAGATAAAGCTTCATACAGACCAAAAAAGGAAGGATCTTGGACAGAACCGGTTTTGAAGACAGCGACACCCATGATCAATAGCAGTGCATTGACTAGAAAAGCCATTGACAACTGGATATTAGAATCCCAAGTAGAAAAACGTACAGCTTGTGCTACATCTTCTTCGTTTTGGTGATCGATCTTCCGAGTTTGTGAAACTGCTGAATGAAGATATAAGTTATGCGGCATGACTGTTGCACCAATAATCCCTAAAGCTCCAGTCAGCGGAGTTTCGCCGCCGATGACCGGTGAGTCTGAGAATGTATGACTGTTAGGGATAAAGCCAGCAAATAAACTGTGCCAATCTGGGTTAGACAAGCCAACTTGATAGACAAAAACGAATAAAATGACGAAAATTAAGCAGACAACCAGTGCTTCGATCTTACGAAACCCGACTTTTGTCAGTAGTAAGAGAACGAAAACATCTAATACAGTAATAAAGACGGCAATCACCAATGGAATATCAAAAAGTAAGTAGAGGGCGATTGCTGCACCAATGACTTCTGCGATGTCTGTTGCCATAATGGCTAATTCAGTCAAGATCCATAAAATGACACCTAATGTCTTACTTGTGCGTGCTCGGATTGCTTGGGCCAAATCCATTTGGGTCACGATTCCTAATTTTGCTGCCATATACTGTAAAAGCATAGCAATCAGACTAGACATCAAAATAACTGACATCAATAAATATTGGAAATTTTGTCCACCAGTGATCGAAGTGGACCAGTTACCTGGATCCATATAACCAACTGCTACTAATGCACCTGGTCCAGAGTAAGCAAGAAGTGTTTTAAAAAAACTTTTCCCCTTTGGTACATCAACTGTTCCATTTACTTCAGCTAAAGATAAACCATTTGTATGTTCAATAAGTCGATGCTTATGAAATTGTTTGTTGGATTGATTATTCAAGAAAAAACCACCTTTCCTATTTATCTACGATTACATTCTACACCTCAAAAAGAAAAAATTAAAGAAAAAGATTCGGTATGCCTAATTTTTTTTCGTGGCGCGTCTTGCTAGATGACGAAAGAAATTTTGTTCTCCTCTAAAAAAACCACTATTTTTTGCATGAAACTAAAGAATACGCCTTTCTTTTTTCAATAAACTTTAGTAAAATAAGTCATTGAGAGCAATTCGGAAATAGAAAGGAGAGATTTATATGTTATCAACAGGTATTGTCGTACTTATTGCTATTATTGCTTTGCTAATCGGCGCAGTAGGTGGCTTTTTCCTAGCGCGTAAATATATGAAAGACTATTTAGAAAAAAATCCTCCCGTTAATGAGGATATGTTGCGATCAATGATGATGTCAATGGGGCAAAAACCATCTGAGAAGAAAATTCGCCAGATGATGCAGCAAATGAAGAACCAAGGGAAAAAATAGGTTCTGACCCAACGACTTTTTACGGGCTGATTTTTTCAGTCCGTTTTTTATTTCGTAATTTGTTAGACTATTCAGATTATTCAGCAAAAAAGACAAGCACAGACAATCCTAGGCTCTTGATAAAGACAAAGGAGGAGTAAAATGTCGATTTTTAGAAAATTAGGTTGGTTTTTTCGTCAGGAAAAGAAACATTATTTAATTGGGGTTTTCTCGCTATTCGCAGTGGCCTTGGTACAGTTAGTTCCTCCAAAAGTGATTGGGATCATCATTGATGAGATCGCCGATAAAAATTTATCAGTAAAGATCATTTTCGGGTGGATCTTCCTATTGATTATCGCTGCTTTTTTACAATATCTTTTTCGTTATATCTGGCGGACGAATATTTGGGGAAGTGCAGCTCGGTTGGAGAAAGAACTTCGGCAGCAGTTATTCAAACATTTTACAGAAATGGACAATCTCTTTTACCAAAAATATCGGACTGGGGATTTGATGGCTCACGCAACGAATGATTTGAATGCGATCCAGAATGTAGCAGGAGCTGGTATCTTGACCTTTGCAGATTCAGTGATTACGGGCGGAACAACGATCATTGCGATGATTTTGTTTATTGATTGGCGCTTAACACTGATTGCGCTGATTCCCCTGCCTTTGCTGGCCGTCACTTCACGAGTGCTGGGGTCAAAACTCCATGAGGCTTTTCGTGATTCGCAAGAAGCTTTTTCTAGTATCAATGATAAGACACAAGAAAGTATCACTGGGATCAAAGTCATTAAAACATTTGGACAAGAAAAAGAAGATCTAGCGGATTTTGAAGAAAAGATTGAAGATGCAATTATTAAAAACAAACGAGTCAATTTTTTAGACTCCTTATTTGATCCATTCATTACCTTGATTATCGGTCTGTCTTATGTTGCAACAATTATTTTAGGTGGAAAGTATGTCTTGGAAGGCACGATCTCGATCGGGCAGATGGTCTCATTTATTAGTTATATCGGTATGCTTGTTTGGCCGATGTTTGCGATTGGTCGATTGTTCAACGTATTGGAAAGAGGAAATGCTTCTTATGATCGCGTCAATGAACTTTTGCATGAAAAGACGCATATCGTGGAACAACTGGGTGCAGTGCAGACCCCGGCAAAAGGCGAGCTGAATGTAGCTATTTCCTCTTTTAATTATCCGAAAGAAGAATCACCAGCATTAGAACAAATCAAGTTTGCGATCCAAGAAGGAGAAACATTAGGTATTGTTGGGAAAACTGGTGCGGGAAAAACGACGATCATCAAATTACTGATGCGTGAATACGATTATTATCAAGGGAAAATCCAATTTGGCGGACGTTCGATCAAAGAATATTCATTGAATGCTTTATTAGGATCAATCGGCTATGTGCCTCAGGATCACTTCTTGTTTTCTATGACCATTCGAGATAATATCCGTTTTTCTAATCCAAAACTTTCAGAAGAAGAAGTAGAGCATGCGGCTTCTTTAGCATTTATCAACAATGAAATCAAGGAATTACCAAAAGGTTATGATACCTTAGTTGGAGAGCGTGGAGTCTCTTTATCTGGCGGACAGAAACAAAGGATTTCGATTGCTCGAGCATTGATCAAAAATCCTGAATTATTAATATTAGATGATGCACTCTCTGCAGTAGATGCCAAAACAGAAGAAGCTATCTTGCATAATTTAAAAGAAATAAGAAAAGAGAAAACAACTATCATTGCAGCTCACCGTTTAAGTAGCGTGATGCATGCAAAAGAAATCATTGTTGTCGATCAAGGGAAAATCATTGAACGAGGAACCCATCATGAGCTGCTTGCACTAGGCGGCTGGTATGAACAAATGTGGGAGAAACAGCAATTAGAAGCGAAGATAGAAGGAGGCGAGGCCTGATGGATGAAAATTATCAATCGGAATGGACAAAATCGATTCCACTTAAAGAACAGAAAAAGATCATCAAACGACTGATGAAGTTCGCCAAACCTTTTAGAAGAACGTTCATCGTTGCTATCTTATTTGCGTTTGCTCTGTCTGTGATCAATGTCCTATTGCCAAGGATCATCCAAACTTTTATGGATGATCATCTGGCTAAACAGTCGGCTACGACACAAGTTATTTTGTTTTTTGCTGGTATGTACTTATTTGGAGTCATAGTAAAAAGTATCATTTGGTTTTTCCAATGGTATTTGTATTCCATGGCTTCATTGAAGACCTATCAGTATATTAGGGTAAAATTATTTGAAAAGCTGCATACACTAGGTATGCGTTATTTTGATCAGACACCGGCAGGATCAACCGTTTCTCGAGTGACGAATGACACAGAAACGCTATTTGAATTTTGGTACGTCTTTTTGATGGTATTGACTGGGATCTTTGCAGTCGTTTCTTCATTCCTTGCCATGTTTCAAATCAATGGAGAAATTGCCTTGTGGACTTTGGTGTTCTTGCCAATTTTAGGAATCGTCATCTGGTATTACCAGAAATTTAGTTCTCGTATTTACCGGAATATGCGAGAAAAATTAAGTCAGCTGAACACAAAATTGAATGAATCGATTTCCGGCATGCGTATTATCCAGCAGTTTCGCCAAGAAGCTCGTTTAGCTAAAGAATTTGAACAAGTGAACAATGAGTATTTAGACACGCGTTATGCGATGATCAAAACGAATTCGATTCTGTTAAGTCCGATCATCAATTTTCTATATGCATTGGCGATTGCGTTGGTGTTGACTTTGTTTGGGATCGATGCGTTGCATTCTCCCGTAGAAGTTGGACTGATCTATGCATTTACGACCTATGTCCAGGGATTTTTTAATCCAATGTCTCAAATGATGGACTTTTTGAGCATCTTCACAGATGGGATGGTTGCTGGTAGTCGTATCTTGAAGATTATGGATACGGAAGAATATGCACCACAACAAAACCCTGGAGCAGATCAAATGATTACTTCAGGTAAGATTGAGTTTCGCAATGTAAGCTTTTCTTATGATGGAGAGCACAATGTATTAAACAATATCTCTTTTGTTGCTAATCCGGGAGAGACCGTTGCATTAGTGGGACACACCGGAAGTGGGAAAAGCTCGATCATCAATGTATTGATGCGGTTTTACGAATTTTATGAAGGTCAGATATTGATTGATGATCATGATATTCGAGAATATCCAATGGAAGAGTTACGTAAGAAAATGGGGCTGGTCTTGCAAGATGCTTTCTTGTTTTATGGGGATATCGCAGGAAATATTCGGATGATGAATCCAGCTATCACAGACGAACAGATACGCCATGCGGCTGAGTTTGTTCAAGCAAACAAATTCATCGATGAATTACCAAAAGGATATCACTCAAAAGTGATCGAACATGGAGCCAGTTATTCTAGTGGACAACGACAGCTGATCACTTTTGCGCGAACAATCGTGACTGATCCTAAAATTCTAGTATTGGATGAAGCAACAGCAAATATCGATACTGAAACAGAAGGATTGATCCAAGAAGGATTGGCAAAAATGCGTCAAGGACGGACAACGATTGCGATTGCCCATCGGCTGTCAACGATTCGAGATGCAGAATTGATTTTAGTTTTAGACAAAGGTCATATAGTAGAACGCGGGAATCATGAAACACTTCTAGCGCAAAATGGTTTGTATGCAGATATGTACAAACTGCAAAGCAGTGGTATATAAAAGATGTTGTGACAGTAGCATTTTGACCTAAGCACTAGAGTGAAAATAAAACATAGCTTCTCATATTTTTCATCTGTGAGAGTTAGTGTCGTAGTCACCAGATTTAAAAAAAGATTCGACAGCTAGTCAGAAGTGCCTAATAGCCACTAAGAAAGCGTTGACAAAAGCATTTGCTTTCGATAATATAAAGAAAACGATACAACTTGGATAGTGATTGCTTGATGCAAGCTAAACCTGATGAGTCTCCCATGGTTTCATGGACGGCTTTTTGGGTTTTTCTTTTTGTTTTGGATACAGCCCTATACATCATGGAAAGGAGCAAAACATGCTGATTGAGAAAGTACTGAATAACAACGTCGTAATAACCAGGGATGAAAGAAATCAGGAAATGATCGTGATGGGAAAAGGTTTGGCATTCAAAAAGAAAGTGGGTGACCCGATTTTTGACTCATGCATCGACAAAAAATTTCAGTTGACAAATGACGGACTTTCACAACAGTTCCAAGAATTGGCACAAGCGATTCCTCTTGAGTACTTAGAAATTTCTTGTGAAATCATTGAATATACAAAAGAGGCTCTACAAGTCCATTTGAATGATTCTGTGTATATTGCATTGACGGATCATTTGTATACAGCTATCGAACGTCAAAAAATGGGGATCTTTGTGCCAAATGTATTGCTGTATGATATCAAACAACTGTTTCCTAAAGAGTATGCCATTGGGAAAAAAACAGTGAAGAAAATCTCGGATAAATACCACATCAAGTTATCAGAAGACGAAGCCGGATTTATCGCATTGCATTTAGTTAATGCACAAGGCATTCAAAACCAGCAAGACAATACCTACCTGTTTACCACAACAATACAGGATATTTTAAATATCGTCCGCTGTTACTATAAGATTACTTTTGATGAAGATTCAGTCCATTTTTTTCGATTTGTCACACACCTACGTTTTTTTCTGACACGTGTTCTAGATGGAGCGAAATCAGAAGATGGAGAAGTTTCTGAGGAATTGTTCCAAGTTATTCAAAAAAAATATAAGGATACGTTTGGTTGCGTTGAGAAAATAGCAGACTTTTTAACCGGGGCTTTCGACTACCAGATGTCCACGGATGAAAAAATGTATTTAACGATCCATACTGCGCGTTTAGTGCATGAGAATCGTTGTAAATAAATAAAAAAGGAGGACAAATTAACACGAACGTATGAAATAAGGGTAGTGACATTAAGTTGGCTAAACCTTCCACTAATTAATTGGAGGGAATAGAAATGGGAAAATACCAAGAATTAGCGAGCAAAATTGTAGAAAATGTCGGCGGGAAGAAAAATATCAATAGTTTGACACATTGTATCACAAGGCTTCGTTTCAAATTAAAAAACGAAGAAAAAGCAAATGATGAGATCTTGAAAAATATGGACGGTATTGTGACGGTAATGCGAGCGGGAGGACAGTACCAAGTTGTCATCGGGAATCATGTGCCAGTCGTGTTTGAAGAGGTTATAAAAGCAGGAAACCTTACTTTTGATGAGGCTGTTTCAACAGAAAAAATGAGACCGTTTGATATGCTTATTGATGGAATATCGGGATGTTTCCAGCCATTCCTTGCTATCCTGGCTGCTGGTGGGATGATTCGTGGACTGACAGCATTACTTGTCTTCTTAGGCGCGTTTGATCGCGGTTCTGGAACATTTGTTATGTTCGACAATATCGGTGATTCTGTATTCCAATTTATGCCTGTTATTATCGGTTTAACAGCTGCCCGTAAATTTAAAGTAAATGAATTCGTAGGGATGTTGCTTGGCGCAGCATTAATGAATCCTAACTTGTCGCTGGAAGTTTTGAGTGGTGCAGCAGAAGCACCACTGACGACCATATTTTCTGGTACTATTTTTGAAGCACCTATTTATCAAACAGTATTTGGCATTCCCTGGATTGCGCGTAACTACGCTTCTTCTGTCATTCCCATTATCTTTATTGTGTTGTTAGCTAGCCAAATTCAGAAGCCAATTAAAAAGTTAGTACCTGAGATGATCGCGAATTTCTTCGTTCCATTCTTCACCGTTCTTATTACAATGCCCTTAGGTTTTTTACTCGTTGGACCAGCATTCACATTCGCAACTGATATTTTAATGGCTGGATTTGAAACACTTTTAGCACTTTCGCCAGTTATTTATGGAGCAATCGTAGGCTTCTTCTGGCAAATTCTGGTGATGTTTGGTCTCCATTGGGCAATCGTACCAATGGGATTGATGCAATTTTCTGTGAATGGCTGGCAAAATATCATGACACCTGTTGCAGTAGTGTCTTTTGGACAAACTGCAGCACTTACTGCACTCTACTTTAAGCTTAGAAACCCAAAAGACAAAGCAATCGCAATACCAGCCATTGTTTCTGGTATTGTGGGGATTACAGAGCCAGCTATTTATGGGTTTACATTGCCACGTAAAAAAATTTTTATTTTTACCTGTGTCGGTGGTGCGTTAGGGGGCGCGTATAGTGGGTTAATGAATTTAACTTCTTGGAATCAAGGTGGACTAGGCATCTTTACGATTCCCAACTATATTAGACCAGATGGTGATTTAACAGATGTGATTAATGTATTAATTGGGATCGCCATTGCGATGGTGGTATCCTTTGCGCTGACTTTTTTCTTTTGGAAGGATGAAGCAGGTGAAACAGATGATATACAGAAAAGATCGGGTAAAGAAATTGTAAAAACACCGATACAAGGACAAATCGCTCCACTAAATGCAGCGAAGGATGCAGCTTTTGCTCAAGGAACATTAGGTCGAGGGATCCTGATCTACCCTGAAAAAGGAGAAGTACGTGCCCCTTTTGACGGAACAGTTATGACCCTGTTCCCGACGAAACATGCAATCGGAATGGTTTCTGAAACAGGGCTGGAATTGCTGATTCATGTCGGATTGGATACTGTGCAGTTGGAAGGGAAATATTTTGAAAGCTTAGTGCAGCAAGGAGAAAGAGTGAAACAAGGCGACCTGTTGCTACGCTTCGACAAAAAGAAAATCGAAAAGGAAGGATACAGTTTAGAAACACCTGTGATCGTCACCAATTATACGGATTATTTGGATATTTTGGAAAACCAAGGGGAGACGGTCGGGCCAGACGATGCACTTATCACCGCACTGACCTGAACGGTTAGGTGAAGAATGGACTAGGCTTAACTATTCTTTTTATTCCACTTCTTTATTTTCAAAATTGAAAGGCTCTTTCATGATGGCTGAGCTGATAGGGCGTTTATCGAATTTTTGACCGACAGAAATTAGATGGACTAAATTCTGCTGATAATTTTCTGCAAAAACACAACTATATAACACGTCTAGAAGATAACAAATTGATGTATTGATCGTAAAATTACCAATTTTTGAATACAGTCGCTCGCGTGTCGTAAGTCGCAAAGCGGCTGTACTCATTGCAGATAGCGTTGAATCACCGATACTGGTCAAAGCTAAAATTGGAACATCATTTTGTTTCAATATTTCTGCGGTACGAAGGATCACATTGTTTTCACCTGTATAAGAAATCAGAATCCCGCACATATCACTCGTGCAATTGTACGCTTCATAGAACGATTCACCAAAAGTGGTGACAATCGTGACATCCATTTTGATGCGCTTCATTTTCAGCATGAAATCTTGAGAAATCAAAGTATTCGAGTTACTGGCGAAAATCACGATTTTTTTTGCTTGAAGCATTAGTTGTTTGGCTTTTTGCAGTTGGTCATGATGAATGAGAGAAAGTGTATCATGAATCGTCATCTGTTCTAAAGAAGCCATTTTATTTGCGATCGTCATAATACCGTCTGTGGTGGAAAAAGGAAGATTCGCATCTACGTCTTGAAAATTCCCTTCAAGATAGGCTGTTTCAGCTAAAAAAGCATTACGAAAACTGACCCAGCCATCAAAACCCATTTTTTTTGCTACACGGATGAGTGTGGACGGGTGGACATAACATCGCTCAGCGATCTCTTGGATGGTCATTTCGCCAAGTGCTGGAGAATCGCTTAAGAGAAACTGGATCACTTCATTTTCTGAAGGAGAAAAGGAGATTTCTTTGATTTTTTCACGTAATAACATGTAGATACCTTCTTCTTATTTTTTTACGTAAATTATAACTTTTTTGAAGATGATTTGTAAACGGATTTATACTATATAACTTAAAATAGACATTTTTTGACAAGATATTTACAAAAATCCACTAGAAAACAGTAAATTTTGTAAATGTTACTGGAAAGAAACAGATTTCTATTGTTTGTTTTGTTTACAAAAAAGATAATGAAATTGTAAAAAAGTAAAGGAGTGAGAACATGGCAAAAGGAATCAAAATCGCTACGATTGGTGGAGGCAGCAGTTACACCCCCGAGTTGATGGAAGGATTTATCAAAAGATATGAGGAATTACCGATACGAGAAATCTGGCTCGTAGATGTAGAAGAAGGAAAAGAAAAGCTTGAGATCGTTAGTCAGATGTCTCAGCGTATGTGGGATGCTTCTCCGTATGAAGTCAAGATTTATGCAACTCTGGATCGGGAAGAAGCATTGAAAGATGCGGATTTTGTTACGACTCAGTTTCGTGTCGGTCAATTAGATGCACGAATCAAAGACGAGCGGATCCCTAGTTATTACGGGATGATCGGACAAGAAACAAATGGTGCTGGCGGGATATTCAAAGCTTTTCGTACCGTGCCAGTCGTTTTGGCAATCGTTGAAGACATGAAGCGTTTATGTCCAAATGCTTGGCTGATCAATTTCGCGAACCCAAGTGGGATGGTGACAGAAGCAGTTATCAGATATGGCAAATGGGATAAAGTGATTGGATTATGCAATGTGCCAGTGATGGCGATGATGACAGAACCAGCAATGCTTGGCAAGAAAAAAGAAGAGCTGATCTACAAGTTTGCCGGTCTAAATCATTTTCATTGGCACAAAGTAGCAGATAATAAAGGAAATGACCGCACGCCAGAATTGATTGATCGTTTATACGATGAAGACAATGGATTGCCGAAAAATATCTTTGATATCCCGTTTTTCAAAGAACAATTAAAACAAATGAACATGATCCCTTGTGGCTACCACCGCTATTACTACCGTGAAGAAGAAATGCTGGAACATGCTTTAGAAGAATATCAAACGATTGGTACAAGAGCGCAGCAAGTGAAAGAAACAGAAGCAGAGCTATTTGAATTATACAAAGATCCAGAATTAGACCATAAACCTGAACAATTGCAAAAACGAGGTGGCGCTTATTATTCAGACGCTGCCTGTGAAACGATTGCTTCAATCTATGGAAATAAAGAAACACAGATCGTGGTATCTACAAAGAATGAGGGAGCTGTTCCTGACCTGCCGGCAGATTGTGTAGTAGAAGTCACTGCCTATGTTGGCGCACAAGGAGCGAGAAATGTAGCGTTTGGTTCTCTTCCTGCTGCTGAAAGAGGCTGGTTGCAGGTAATGAAGAATATGGAATTGCTGACGATCGAAGCAGCTGTGACTGGTGATTATGGGACAGCTTTACAGGCGTTTACGATCAATCCACTTATACGATCAGGAAAGACAGCAAAACGGATTATGGATGAGTTGTTTATTGCACACCAGCAGTATTTACCGCAATTCAAGGAAACAATCAGCCTATTAAAAGAAGAAGGAATCGAAGTTCAAGATGAACTGGCAAGAGAATTATCAAGTAATACACATATAATGGAGGAAGTATAATGGGATTCAGAAAAGATTTTTTATGGGGCGGTGCTACAGCAGCCAATCAATGTGAGGGCGGTTATGATGAAGGTGGACGCGGACTAGCAAACGTAGATGTTGTGCCAATCGGAAAAGACCGTTTTCCTGTTATCACCGGAAAGAAAAAAATGTTTGAATTTGATGAGGATCATTTTTATCCAGCAAAAATTGCAATCGATATGTATCATCGTTATAAAGAAGATATTGCTTTGTTTGCAGAAATGGGGTTCAAGACTTATCGAATGTCCATCGCCTGGAGTCGTATTTTTCCAATGGGGGATGAGAAAGAGCCGAATGAAGCTGGCTTGAAATTTTATGAGGATGTCTTTAAAGAATGCCAAAAGCACGGAATCGAGCCACTTGTGACGATTACGCATTTTGATTGTCCAATGCATTTGATCAAAGAATACGGTGCGTGGCGTTCCAGAGAACTCGTTGGTTTTTATGAAAATCTGTGTCGAGTCATCTTCAATCGATATAAAGGACTTGTCAAATACTGGCTGACATTCAATGAGATCAATATGATCCTTCATGCACCATTCATGGGAGCAGGACTGTACTTTGAAGAAGGAGAAAATGAAGAACAAATCAAATATCAAGCGGCACATCATGAGTTAGTTGCAAGTGCCATTGCAACGAAGATTGCTCATGAAGTAGATCCGGAGAACAAAGTAGGCTGTATGCTGGCAGCAGGAGCATATTATCCATACACTTGCAATCCTGAAGATGTTTGGGCTTCTAGAAAATCAGATCGAGAAAACTATTTTTTCATTGATGTACAGTCACGAGGAGAATATCCCGCTTATGCATTGAAAGAAATGGAGCGAAATGGCATTCAGATCGAAATGGAACCAGGGGATGCCGCATTGCTGAAAGAACATACTGTTGATTTTATCTCTTTTTCTTATTATTCTTCCCGAGTTTCGACTACCGACAACGAACTCTTGGAACAGACTGCAGGAAATATCTTTGCTTCTGTCAAAAATCCATATCTGCAAGCAAGTGAATGGGGGTGGCAAATTGATCCATTAGGCTTGAGAATAACGATGAATGATATTTATGATCGTTATCAAAAACCATTATTTATTGTAGAAAACGGCTTAGGTGCAGTCGATACGCCAGATGAGAATGGTTATGTGGAAGATGATTACCGAATCGATTACCTGGCAGCGCATATCCAGGCGATGAAGGATGCAGTAGAACTAGACGGAGTCGATCTATTAGGCTATACGACTTGGGGATGTATTGATTTAGTATCAGCTGGTACCGGTGAGATGAAGAAAAGGTACGGATTCATTTATGTCGATCGTGATAACCAAGGAAATGGCACATTAGCCCGTTCAAAGAAAAAATCATTCAACTGGTATAAAAAAGTAATTGATTCAAATGGAGAAAATCTTTCGAACGATTGATCAATGATTTATAAAAGTCTATTGTTTTTCAGCGGATTTTTCGAGTATAATAAAGCTATTCGAGAAACGCAAGCAGAACAATAGACTTTTTTTCGCATTGGCTGTAAAGTATGCTTACTTGATTAAGTAAAGGAGAATCTACATATGTATGATGTAATCGTTATTGGCGCAGGTCCTGCTGGGATGACTGCTGCTTTATATGCTTCACGTTCAAACTTATCCGTATTGATGATCGAACAAGGTGCCCCTGGCGGCCAAATGAACAATACGGCAGAAATCGAAAATTATCCTGGATTCGATTCGATCATGGGCCCCGATCTAGCTTATAAGATGTATGAAAGTGTCTCAAGATTCGGGACAGAAAATGCTTATGGAATCGTTCAAGATATCAAGGATCACGGCAGCCATAAAGAAGTCATCTGTGAAGATAAAAGTTACGAAGGAAAAACAGTCATTATCGCAACAGGCTGTATCCACCGTAAATTAGGCGTACCTGGCGAGGAAGAATTTGCTGGACGAGGCGTTTCTTACTGTGCAGTCTGTGATGGTGCGTTTTTCCGTAACAAACGTCTAGTAGTCATCGGGGGTGGGGACTCAGCAGTAGAAGAAGCCATCTATTTGACACAATTTGCTTCTGAAGTAGTGATCGTCCACCGTAGAGATGAATTACGTGCACAAAAGATCATCCAAGACCGTGCATTTGCAAATGAAAAAATTTCCTTTATGTGGGATACAGTCGTTGACGAAATCGTTGGAAACGAAATGGTAGTGACAGGTGTGAAAGCACGTAATGTCAAAACCGGCAATGAATTTGATTTAGCAGCAGACGGAGTATTCATCTATGTTGGACTGGATCCATTAACTGCACCTTTTAGAGAAGCAGGTTTGACGAACGAAGCTGGCTGGATTCCAACAGACAACGAAATGAAAACGAATATGCCAGGCGTTTTTGCCATCGGAGATGTTCGTGAAAAAGATTTGCGACAAATCACTACAGCTGTTGGTGACGGCGGTATTGCTGGACAACAAGTGTATAAATACTTGGAATCTTTAGAAGAAACAACTGCATAAGTTTAAAAAGAGTAGAAGAACGGGTTCAATTGTTCTTTTACTCTTTTTTTTCGCGTGAAATTTACTGAATCTGATTTATGCGAACACATCCAACACCTTTTGATAAAAGAATCCTTTCTTGATTTAAGCGTTTTTTGGTCCTCATACTTTCATATCTAATAAGTGAATGCTATACTTATTAAGAACCATATTTCAGAAAGAGGTGTTATTTTCATGTCTTGGGAACAAGTGTATGAACAATGGGTACATGAAGAAAATTTAGAAGAAAACTTAAAAAAACAATTAAATGATCTGGGTGAAGATCCTGAAAAACTTGAAGATGCTTTTTATGCACCGTTGGAATTCGGTACTGCAGGCATGCGGGGAATCTTAGGACCTGGGATCAATCGAATGAACATCTATACGGTAAGACAAGCAACAGAAGGACTAGCACGTTTCATGGATACACAAGGTGAAGAAACAAAACGCCGAGGTGTCGCTATCGCTTATGACTCACGCCATCAGTCACCAGAATTTGCAATGGAAGCAGCCAAAACACTAGCACATCACAATATCCCGTCTTATGTATTCGAAAGTCTGCGTCCAACACCAGAGCTTTCTTTTGCAGTTCGTCATTTGAAGACGTTTGCGGGAATCATGGTAACCGCATCTCACAACCCAGCGGCTTACAATGGATATAAAGTCTACGGAGAAGATGGCGGACAAATGCCTCCTGCAGACGCAGATGCATTGACGAAATATGTCCGTGAAGTCAGCAATCCGCTAAAAGTCGAAGTATTATCTGACGAAGAAGCTAAACATAGCGGGTTGATCACGATCATCGGAGAAGAAGTGGACGCTGCTTATCTAGAAGAAATCAAAGCAGTGACGATTGATCGTGAATTGGTTGAAACAATGGGGAAAGATTTGAAACTTGTGTACACGCCACTTCATGGAACAGGGAAAATGTTGGGCGAACGTGCGTTGAAACAAGCTGGATTCGAACAATTCGTACTAGTTCCCGAACAAGCTGTGGCAGATCCAGATTTCACTACGGTCAAATCGCCAAATCCAGAAGAACATTCAGCTTTTGAATATGCTATACGACTTGGAGAAAAAGAAGGAGCTGACTTGCTGATTGCAACAGATCCTGATGCAGACCGTTTAGGCGCAGCGGTTCGTTTGCCAGATGGTTCTTATGAAGTATTGACTGGGAACCAAATCGGAGCATTGTTTGCTCAATATATTTTGGAAGCACATCAATCAAGAGGCACTTTACCAGAAAACGCAGCGGTATTGAAATCAATCGTTTCCAGCGAATTGCCTACAGCAATTGCGGAACACTACGGTGCTACCATGTTCAATGTGTTGACAGGGTTTAAATTCATTGCTGAAAAAATCCAACAATTCGAAGAAAACCATTCACATACTTTTATGTTTGGATTCGAAGAAAGTTATGGTTATTTAGTTAAACCTTTTGTTCGCGATAAAGACGCGATCCAAGCATTGCTTTTATTAGCAGAAGTAGCAGCTTACTATAAAAAACAAGGCAAAACGTTGTATGACGGCTTGCAAACGATTTTTGAAACCTATGGCTATTTCGCAGAAAAAACGATTTCTGTGACAATGAGCGGACAAGAAGGTTCTGCGAAAATCTCTGCTTTGATGGAAAAATTCCGTAAAGAAGCACCGACAGAATTTGCCGGAGCAAAAGTTATTCAAACAGAAGACTTTAAAGAATTGACGCGAACAGACCGTGAAGGAAACGTAGAAAAACTCACAACACCGCCATCCGACGTATTGAAATATACATTGGAAGAAAATGGCTGGATTGCTATCCGCCCTTCAGGAACTGAGCCGAAAATCAAGTTTTATATTGGTGTAAAAGGAAGCTCTACAGAAGACGCAGCCGAAAAAGTAGCCTCTTATGAAGCGATTATCAAAAAGATGACAGAAGAATAAAAAACTTGAGACTGATGGAAAAAGTGGTAAACTTTAGAAGTCAGTCTTTTTTCAAGTTGGAGGTGAATGGATTGCCAGACACGCAAAAATCAAAAGTAGAGAAAGTCAGTCAATTATTCAAAATGTTGAGTGATCCCACTCGTCTTAAAATTCTGCTATATCTGAAAGACGGGGAACAAAATGTGACAGCAATCACCCAAGCAGTGGAAATGGAGCAGTCTGCTGTATCGCATCAACTACGTTTATTAAGAGAAAATCATGTCGTCAAGTCTCATCGCGAGGGAAAAGCGATTTTGTATAGTCTTGATGATTCTCATGTACTGGATATTTTGAACCAGACACTCAAACATGTGGAACATCAATAACGATAGGTGCAAATAGATAAACACTGGAGTGTGACAACGAAGAAATTTCGTTGTCACACTCCAGTGTTTTTTAAGAAAAAGACAAAAATGATTAATCGTTTTTGTCTGTTGTTTCAGTTCCATAATAACTATGATCTTCTAGGTCTAAAGCATTCAAAATAAGCGAAGCCGTTTCTTCGATAGATAAAGATGCCACATTGATCACTACACATCCTAGTTTTTCATAAAGATCATTCGCAAAATCGAGTTCAGCTCTAATTTTTTCGATATCGGAATAAGCAGTATCAGGGTTTAATCCGTAAGAGCGCATCCGTTCTTTACGGATATTATTTAAAATATCTGGGTTATTCGTCAGTCCCACGATTTTTTTAGGATCGATTTCCCACAGCTGTTTGGGAATATGTGCTTGGGGAATCAAAGGTAAATTGGCAACTTTTAAATTTTTATTTGCTAAAAACAAGCTCAAAGGCGTTTTGGAAGTTCTGGATACGCCTAGCAAAACGACATCTGCTTCTAAAAAACCACGAGGATCTTTTCCATCATCGTATTTTACAGCAAATTCCATTGCTTTGATCCGTTTGAAATAGTTCTCATTCAATAAATGGAGGGCACCAGGTTGCCGAATTGGCTTGATACCAGTTAAACGTTCAATTTCTGATATCGGTGGCGTCATCACATCGAAACTAAATAATTGATGTTCTTCACAAAAAGAACGTGTTATCTCGATCAGTTCTTGATTGATTAATGTATGCAGGACAAGTGCTTTTTCTTCTAATGCATCTTGCAATGCCTGCCTTAATGTTTTTTCATCTGTCACGAACGTTCTGCGGAATAGGTTGAACTCAACGGTAGGATACTGAGCCATAGTAGCTTGCGCTAGTTTTGTCGCAGTTTCTCCAGCAGAGTCGGAGATGACAAAAAAAGTAACGATTTCTGTAGAATCGGAAGACATGGATAAAACCTCACTTGCATTTTTTTTATGTTTATTATACCATACTCTAGAATGCGTACTTCGTAATCATTTTGATTTGGAGGAATAAGTCATGAAAAAACAGACATTGATCGAACAATCATTAGAAACATTGAAAAATAACGGTTTTAAATATACTAAAAAAAGAGAAGCATTGTTAACTTATTTAGTGAAGCGTAACCGCTACGTATCTGCTAAAGAAGTTTTTGACTATATGAATCAGGAATTCAAAGGGGTAAGTTATGATACGATTTACCGGAATCTCCATGATTTTGCAGAGATCGATTTACTGGAAGAAACCGATTTAAATGGAGAAATGAAGTTTCGGTTTCATTGCTGTCAGGGGGAAATCGGCCATCACCATCATTTTATCTGTACAGTGTGCGGAACAACGAAAGAAATCCATATGTGTCCGATGAATTATTTCGAAGAACAGCTAGGTGGATGCACGATCGAAGGGCATAGATTCGAGATTTTCGGAAGATGTGAAAATTGTCAATAAGGATTTAAATAAAATAACATTTGATAATTTTAAAAAAAAGCAAGATTTCCTTGACGGTCAAAACAGCATTAGATATAATATTTACAGGACAGTCTTGTTTTTTGAGATATATTTCAATAACAATTACGGTTACTTTTTAAGCTCGGAGGGAGGGAATTAACATGTCAAAAACAGTCGTTCGCAAAAACGAATCACTTGACGATGCTCTTCGTCGCTTCAAACGTTCCGTGTCAAAAGCGGGTACTTTACAAGAATCTCGTAAACGTGAATTCTACGAAAAACCAAGTGTAAGACGCAAGAAAAAATCTGAAGCAGCTAGAAAACGCAAAAAATTCTAGTTCTGTGATGAATTGGAGTTGGTAGTGTGTCACTACTAAGTAGATTAAACGATGACATGAAAGCAGCGATGAAAGCGAAAGATAAGGAATCTTTACAAGTCATCCGAATGATCAAGTCATCTATACAAAACGAGCAGATTAAAGAAGGTCACGACTTGACAGAAGAAGAAGAACTAACGGTGTTGTCTCGCGAAATGAAACAGCGACGTGATTCTTTGCATGAGTTTGAAGAAGCAGGACGTGACGATTTAGCTGAAAAAGTAAAAAGTGAAATTGTAATAGTCGAAAAATATATGCCGGAACAACTTTCCGACGAAGAAATTCGACAACTTGTTCAAGAAGCAATCACTCAAACTGGTGCTTCATCAATGAAAGAATTTGGCAAAGTTATGGGTGCAATTATGCCTAAAGTCAAAGGAAAAGCAGATGGAAACCAAGTGAATGCGATTGTGAAAGAACTATTACAATCTTAATTTTATCATTTAAACTGCGGACAGTGATTGTCCGCAGTTTTTTGTGTTCGTAAAAAAAGAACTAAAAAACAGCTAGAAGAAAGAATAAGATTCTTTCTTCTAGCTGTTTTTTTCCTGTTTAATATCTCTTATGTTAAATTGTGTTTGATTTGGTTATTCTTCTGGTAACTCACTTGCTTCTTGTTTATATCCTGATACGCGATATACATAATAAAAGAGCAAGCTGCCAGCGTAACCAAGCAACGTTGGGACGACCCAGCCAAGACCTAATGCAGCAAAAGGAACATAATGATGATAAAATCCTAGTAAGCTTGCTACGACAGTTTGCTGACTCACTAATGCAGGCGAATTTGCCAACATATCCAATACGGCTGGAACGGCAGAAAAGAACATCGTTACTTGATAGACAAATGGACTCTTTTGGAAGAATTTTGCTGTTAAGGAAAGTAAGATTAACGCAAGTGACAATGGATACAAAAGCATCAATACTGGTAAAGACCATTGGATGATATTATCCAATCCGGCATTCGCAACGACAAAAGAGACAAAAGTCGTTAACCGCAGCCATGTCATATAACTGACTTTAGGGAACAGTTTATGGAAATCTTGTGCAAAAGAAACAACGAGTCCCATAGCAGTAGTGAAGACACCTAATGTGACCATTACCCCTAAGAAGCTAGCACCGAAGTTACCTAAATAAAAATTAGTGATCTGAGAAAGTGCAGTTCCGCCATTTTCTGATAAAGACATCTTATTCAAACTCATCGCACCGAGAAGGACCAGACCAAAATAAATCATGACTTCTAACGCAACGCTCAGGCTACCAGCTTTTGCTGTTAATTCTGTGACTTTTTTATCTTTAAAACCAAGATCACGAACTGCATGGACAAAAGTGACACTTAAAGCAAGTAAAGCTACTGCATCAACCGTGTTGTATCCTTCTAAAACGCCATTTGTCAAAGCGTTCGTCTGATAAGAATCTGCAGCAGATTGGTTTAGATTCCCCATGGGTTGGAATAAAGAAACGACAAAAATGATAGCTAATAATGCAAGAAACAAGGAGTTTAAATACTTTCCGACATATTTGACCAAACGTGTTGGATGTACAGTAAGGAAATAAGCAAGTAAAAAGAAAAGAGCAGAGAATAAAAACATACCTAATGAATCATATTTTTCAGGCAAAAAGGGTTTAGCAGCCATTTCAAAAGCAGTTGCTGCTGTCCGCGGTGTACCAAAGAATGGTCCGATCGTTAAATGAACAAGGATCAAGAACAAGGCAGCATACCATTTTCCGACAGGTTTAGCTAAGTCATACAGACCATCACTTTTTGTCACTACTACAGCTAAGATAGCTAATAATGGGAAAAGAGCGCCTGAGATGGCAAATCCTACACCAGCGCTGATCCAGTTTGATCCAGCCATTTGACCTAAGTGTACAGGAAAGATCAGATTACCTGACCCGAAGAACATCCCGAAGATAAGTGAACTGACCATCAATAATTGCTTCCATGAATAAGTTTTTGTTTCTTCCATAAATTTTTCCTCCAATAATTATCATTTTGAGTAACAAAATAAACGTTGCAGAAACTAGAAATACCACTAATATCAGATTCCATGAAAACCACCACCTTAAAATATAAAAAAAGCCCTTTTCCACTTGGGAAAAGGGCTCTAGATTCTAGAACGGTACCACCTTTTTTCGCTTAAAAAAGCTTCTTCATTCACGGACGCTTTTCGATAAAGTTATCCGCTAGCCTGATAATGGAGGCAGCCACAATGATCTACGTTTTCGACATTGACTCGGAAATGATGTTCGTCTATTCGATTTATTGTCATTTCTCACTTACATGACTCACTGGGAATAAATCACTGAATAGCCTACTGTTTTCCTCGACGCTTTGCTGTATATTTATTTGTTGACGTTATAATACACCTGTTTTTTTTGAAATGCAAGAATATTTCAAATATTTTGTTTTCTTTTTTTGAAACAAGAAAAATACCCAGAGAATACTTGCTAAGTTAGACGGAATACTTGTCCTCTATCTTATGCATAGCTTACATGATCAGCTTTTTTTATTCAAACGAGACCTTTAGAGAATGGAAGCGGCTAGTTTTTTAACGTTTCTTGGTACTTATGGTTAAGCAACTCTTTTAGAACCTTTTCTTATTTGCTATATAGTTTCTTCTGAGTATGGTAAAATAGGAAAGAATTAATCGAAAAAAAGGGGATGTCTATTTTTGACGGAAGAGTCTAGTTCTTTAGAGATTAGATTGACGGCTGCTGATGATGTCAGCATGCTTTTAGGTGCACACGACAAGCATATAAAACTGATTGAGGAAACAACGGAAACAACCATCCATACACGTGGAGAAATCATTCAGATCATTGGTGAACAATCCCAGATTTCCTTGGCTGCCTCAGTCATTCGGACATTACAGGAATTGATCAAACGAGGAATCCACGTAAGTACGCCCGATGTTGTGACGGCATTGAAAATGGGGCAAAAAGGTACATTAGATTATTTTGTTGAGATGTATGAGGAAGAGATCGTCAAAGACCGTAATGGAAAACCTATACGGGTAAAAAACAGCGGCCAAAAGAAATATGTCGAATCGGTAGCCAAACATGATATCGTATTTGGCGTAGGACCAGCCGGGACAGGAAAAACTTTTCTTGCAGTAGTATTAGCAATCGCTGCCTTGAAAAAAGGTGAAGTGCAAAAAATCATTTTGACGCGGCCTGCTGTGGAAGCAGGTGAAAATCTAGGCTTTCTTCCCGGGGATCTAAAAGAAAAAGTGGATCCTTATCTGCGGCCTGTTTATGATGCTTTATACCAAATTTTTGGATTGGATCATACGAACCGATTGATGGAACGAGGCGTAATCGAAATCGCACCTTTAGCTTACATGCGGGGGCGAACATTGGATGATGCATTCGTTATCTTGGACGAAGCACAAAACACGACAGTCGCTCAGATGAAAATGTTCTTGACCCGTCTCGGTTATCAATCAAAAATGATTGTCAATGGGGATACAAGTCAGATAGACTTGCCTCGAGGGACGACAAGTGGTCTTGTTCATGCAGAACGAACATTAAAGCAAATCAAGAAAATCGATTTTGTTAATTTTGAAGCAAGTGACGTTGTTCGGCACCCTGTAGTTGCCGAAATCATCAAAGCTTATGAAAAGGCAGATCTCCATCAAGAATAAGCTTTGCTTAGGAGGATAAGCACATGTTGAATAAAACACTGCAGAAACTACAAGAAAAACTTGGAAAGGCAGCATTGCCTTTCCTGCTGTTCTTGTTTTTTATCATTATCTGCGGCGTTACATTTAGTAGTGTCAAACAAAAGGCCAATGATTTCAGAGAAGGCCAAGTAGCAGAAGAAAGTATCCGTGCGAACAAAACGATCGAGAACACGGAAGAAACCGAACAAAAAAGAAAACTGGCAGCAGAAGCAGTCACTCCAGAATACACTTACCAAAAAGATCTTGCAGATGACCAGAACAATCGGATCAAGCAACTATTTGAATTGATCGATAAGACGAATGATGCCATCAACAAATCTTATGACGAAAAGATTGATAAGGCAAAGGAAGATGAAAATATCCCAAAGCCTACTACAGAAGAGCGGATCGCCGCGCTGAAGAAAAATTTTGAAAATGTGAATGCAGAAAATGTTGTGTTTTATCAAAAACTACCGAACAATTTTTATTCGACGATATTTGAAATGACTGAAACTGAGATTCATACTGTGAGGGATGAGAGTCTGAAGCTCATTGACGAACAGATGAGCAAACAAGTTCGTGAAAGTGAATTGGAAGCTTTTAAACAAGAAGCAGAAGAGCAAATCCAATATTTGAATGTCACACCAGCACAACAACAAATGATTCGCTACTTAGTGGATCAAGGTATCGTAGTGAATGACGTATTGAATGAGAAAAAGACAGAAGAATTGAAACAATCCGCACGAGAAGCTGTACAACCAGTGATGATCTTCCAAGGAGAAATCATTGTTCGTGAAGGTAATCAAATCGATGCTTCAGCTATGAAAAAATTGGAATTACTAGGACTGACTAATCAAACAACTTCGATTTTTCCGCTAATTGCCATGGTTTTAGCTGTTTTGCTTCAAATCGGCGTACTGATTTATAATTCACTTCAATTCCAAAATGCAGGAGAAAGAACAAAATACGTGCTTTTCTATGTGACAGCTATGTCAGTCAGCATAGTGCTGATGAAATTTTTCCAATTATTCCAAACGGAACAAGCTACTTATATCCCGCTGTTTTATCCCGCTGCTTTTGCACCACTTGTTTTAAGCTTTTTCTTGAATCGAAGAGCAGGGATCATGGCTGGTATTTTCCAAGCAGTATCCGCACTTTTCATTTTTTATGATTCGATTGGCACGAACTTTCTAACGATTATCTTGATGTCTTATGTTTTCTCTGGGCTCATGGCAACGATTGTCAGACGCAAACGGATCTCAGAACAAGGATTATCTGCTGCCATGTGGGTCATTATTTTTCCTGTGATGATGGATGTCATTTTGATCGTCTATCAAGGAATGAGCTTTGGTGATGCAACGACTTGGTTAATGCTCGTCTGCGGGTTCACTGGTGCACTCTTCTCATTCTTGCTGACGATCGGTCTACACCCATATATTGAATTGATGGTCAATGATGACAGTGTAATTGTATTAAATGAACTCAGCAATCCAAATCATCCTTTATTGAAACAGTTGCTGGAAGAAGCGCCAGGTACTTATCATCATAGTATGATGGTAGCTAATCTAAGTGCTAACGCTGTAGCAGAAATCGGCGGACGTTCTTTGCTAACTCGAGTAGCTTGCTATTATCATGATATCGGCAAGATCAAACATGCTAGCTTTTTCGTTGAAAACTTGCCTTCAGGAGCGGAAAACCCGCACAATTTCTTATTGCCAGAAGACAGTAAACATATTATCTTTGGACATGTGACAGATGGAGCCAAAATATTGGAAGATTATAATATGCCGCAAATGGTGATCGATATTTGCAAACAGCATCATGGAACCACGCTAATGCGTTATTTCTACATCAAAGCGAAAGAACGCAATCCGGAAGTAACAGAAGAGCAATTCCGTTATCCTGGACCAAAACCGCAAAGTCGTGAAGCAGGGATCGTCAATATTGCTGACAGTTGTGAGGCTGCAGTACGGGCAATGGATCATCCGACGAGCGAAAAAATCGAAAGTTTTGTCCATAATCTTATCGAAGAGCGTATTTCCGATGGTCAATTAGACGATAGTGGACTGACCTTGAAAGAAATCCGAAAAGTGGAAAAATCATTAATCAGCGGTTTAAGTAGCACCTTCCATTCTCGGATCAAATATCCTAAAATGAAAACAGAAGTTAAGAAGATAAAGGAAGAACAAGAAGAATAGAAAGAAGCGATGTATAATGGATATTACCTTTATGGATGAAACAAACCAAGTCTCAGAAGAGAAAATGAAAGAAATCGATGACTTGCTGCAATTTGCAGCATCTTATTTAAAGCTGCCAGAGGAAACAGAAATGTCTGTTACTTTCATGGACAATGCGGCAATCCAAGTAATCAATCGTGATTACCGTGGAAAAGATGCACCGACAGACGTCATCAGTTTTGCTCTGGAAGAAGAAGGCGAAGACGAAATCCCAGTGATTTTTGAAGATGGAGAGAATCCATTACCTCGTGTACTAGGAGACATCATGATCTCTATTGAACGTGCTGCTGAACAAGCAGAAGCTTACGGCCATTCATATGATCGGGAACTTGGCTTTTTAGCGGTACATGGATTCTTGCATATCAACGGGTATGACCATATGACACCAGAAGATGAGAAAGAAATGTTTGGTTTACAGAAAGAGATCTTGGATGCCTATGGACTCAAAAGATAAAAACGTAGAGAAAAACAAACATTTCCTGATGTCTGTGGAATTTGCTGTCCAAGGAGTCAAAACCGTTTTTGAGGAAGAACGCAATATGAGGAAACATGTTGCGTTCGGTATCCTTGCTTTATTTATGGGCGTGATTTTCCAGCTTGATCGGATAGAGTGGTTATGGCTGCTTTTAGCTGTTTTTCTCGTTTGGATAGTAGAGATCATCAATACTGTTTTTGAAAATGTAGTGGACATGTTTACGGATTTTCATTTTCATCCGATTGGGAAAAAAATCAAAGATATGGCAGCTGGAGCAGTTTTAGTGACCGCTTGTTTTGCTGTCATCATTGGGTTGATTTTATTTGTCCCTAAAATATATCATTTGTTGTTTAATTAAAAAGGAGAACGTATATGCCAGAACATAAATCAGGGTTTGTCGCAATCGTCGGCCGCCCGAATGTAGGAAAATCCACATTATTGAACCGAATCGTGGGTCAAAAAATTGCCATTATGAGTGACAAGGCACAGACAACTAGAAATAAAATCCAAGGAGTATATACTACACCAGAAGCTCAGCTGATTTTTATCGATACACCAGGAATCCATAAACCAAAGCATCGTCTAGGAGATTTTATGGTAGAAGCAGCTTACAGTGCGTTGAAAGAAGTGGATGCAGTCTTATTTATGATCAGTGCTGATCAAAAACGTGGCCGGGGAGACGATTTTATTATTGAACGTCTAAAAAACGTGCATTCTCCTGTTTATCTGATTATCAATAAAATCGATAAGATCCATCCAGACGAGTTGCTGGGAATCATCGAAGATTATTCGACGCAGATGCCTTTTGCACAAGTGATTCCGATCTCTGCTACAGAAGGAAACAATGTCGAACGCTTAATGGATGTATTAGTCAGTGAAATGCCAGAGGGCCCACAATATTTTCCAGATGATCAAGTGACTGATCATCCTGAATACTTCATCGTTTCTGAATTGATCCGTGAGAAAGTCTTGTTTTTAACACGAGACGAAGTGCCTCATTCTGTCGCAGTCGTTGTTGATTCGATGAAGCGAAACGAGAATGATAAAATCCATATCCAGGCCACGATCATCGTCGAAAGAGATAGCCAAAAAGGAATCATTATCGGCAAAGGCGGAAAAATGCTGAAGCAAGTAGGAACGAAAGCAAGAAAGGATATCGAAAATCTTTTAGGAGACAAAGTATTTCTAGAACTTTGGGTCAAAGTCCAAAAAGACTGGCGAGACAAAAAAGTCTATCTGCAAGACTTCGGCTACCGAAAAGACGAGTACTGATATTCTGGACTTCTTATAGGTTAGGTATAGAAATAAACTGGATAAAAATCCGTACGTTGAGAAAAACAGCGGAAGATCGAAACATAAATAATCTGGATCGGCAGAATCTGCTTTTCCAGATTTATTTTTTAGGAGGGAGAATATGAGCCAGCTTGCAGAATCGAAAGGCTTGATTTTATCTAGCCGTAATTACAAAGAAAAAGATAAATTAGTCAAAATCTTTACGGAATCTTCTGGCAAAATGATGTTTTATATCAAAGGAATCCATCGGCAAAATCAGCCATTAGCTCCGGCTTTGCTCCCCTTTACCGAAGCAGTCTATATCGGTAATTTTCGAAGTGAAGGTTTGTCGTTTTTAAGCAGTGTCAAAGACGTCCATGCGTTTCGGAACATCCAAGAAGATATCTTTTTGAGCGGTTATGGTACGTATTTGCTAAATCTAGTAGATGCAGCAATCGAAGATCATCAATATGACCCGCATTTATTCCAATTTACGCAACAAGCTCTGCAGCGGATGGACCAAGGAGATGATGCAGAAATCATCACGAATATCTTTGAAGTGCAAATACTGCAACGCTTCGGAATCGCGCCAATTTGGACGCACTGTGTCGTATGCGGGGAAACAAAAGGAAAATTTGACTATTCTTCCAAATATGGCGGTGTGATATGCGAGAAACACTGGCCAATGGACGAACACCGTTATCATGCAGATCCTCGCGCTGTTTATTTCGTTCGAATGTTTTCGGCTATTTCTTATGATAAGATCAGTGGAATCCACTTGAAAGAAGAAACGAAGCAGGCAATCCGTGACCTCATTGACCAGTTGTATGATGAATATGTCGGTATTCATCTAAAAAGCAAAAAGTTCATTGATCAAATGAAGTCTTGGGCACACGTATTAAAGACGCCAGAGAAAAATATGCCTGAAAAAGAGATACCTGAAAAAGAAGAATAAATGAAAGATACAACAAAAAAATCAAAACTATTTGACAAATACAGGGACTTCCGTCTATTATTAACCGTAGATTAAATAGATCGTTCACTGAGAGGATCTATTATACAAACCAGAAAACTGCAAAATGAATACGTACATTGACCAAGATCAGTAAAAAACACGTGGTTTAGCGAGTTCGGGAGAGTGGAAGCCGGACCCAAACGATTTTTGAAGAGGCACTTGTGAGTACGATAAATGAAGCTGCCGAATCTTTATTCGGAAGTAGGGTGGAACCGCGAAATTATTCGTCCCTATGTCTGTAATCAGACATAGGGACTTTTTGTCGTTTTCTTTCCTGTATTCTTATTGACAGCAACGCTTAAAAATTGAAAGGGGCAAAACAGATGAGTAAAAAATTGACCGTCCAAGATATGATTTTAACATTACAAAAATTTTGGTCATCAAACGGCTGCATGCTGATGCAAGCTTATGATACAGAAAAAGGAGCAGGTACGATGAGCCCATATACATTCTTACGGGCAATCGGACCGGAACCATGGAATGCTGCTTATGTAGAGCCATCCCGCCGACCAGCTGACGGGCGTTATGGAGAAAACCCAAACCGTTTGTATCAGCATCATCAATTTCAAGTCGTAATGAAACCTTCACCTGAAAATATCCAAGAGCTTTATTTAGAAAGCTTGTGTCTTTTAGGAATTGATCCATTAGAACACGATATTCGCTTTGTTGAAGACAACTGGGAGAACCCATCGATGGGTTGTGCCGGTGTGGGCTGGGAAGTATGGCTTGATGGGATGGAGATCACACAATTCACGTACTTCCAGCAAGTCGGAGGACTACCTTGTAAACCAGTTACTTCTGAGATCACTTATGGACTAGAACGTCTTGCTTCTTATATCCAAGAAGTTGAAAGTGTTTATGATCTGGAATGGGCTGATGGCGTGAAATATGGTGAGATCTTCAAACAACCAGAATATGAACATTCTAAATATTCTTTTGAAGTAAGCGACCAAGACCTGCTACTAAGCAATTTTGATCGTTTTGAAAAAGAAGCTAAACGCTGTATCGATGAAAATCTTGTTCATCCAGCGTATGATTATATTTTGAAATGTAGCCATACATTCAATTTATTAGATGCTCGCGGTGCAGTATCCGTAACAGAGCGTGCAGGTTATCTTTCCCGTATCCGCAACATGGCTCGTGCTGTAGCCAAAATCTTTGTGGCAGAACGCGAAAAATTAGGATTCCCTTTATTGAATAAAAACACAGCAAATCCAGAAAACGTGAAGGAGGCTGAATAAGATGGCAAAAGACTTATTACTTGAAATCGGGCTGGAAGAAATGCCTGCTCATGTAGTCACACCAAGCATGAAACAATTAGAAGAAAAAACAGCAAAATTTTTAGATGAAAACCAATTGACTTATGATACGATCGAAACGTTTTCTACACCGCGCCGCTTAGCAATCAAAGTAACAAACATTCCAGAACGTCAAGCAGACAGCGAAGAAGAAGTCAAAGGACCAGCCAAAAAAATTGCTTTGGACGCAGATGGAAACTGGACGAAAGCAGCTGAAGGATTTGTCCGCGGACAAGGTCTGACGACAGATGCTATCACTTTTAGAGAATTAAAAGGCGTGGAATATGTCTATGTAACGAAATACACTCACGGCAAAGAAGCAAAAGAAGTATTGACAGGTTTAGCAGATGTCATTAAAAGCCTCACTTTCCCAGTAACGATGCACTGGGCAGAATACGATTTTGAATATATTCGCCCTATTCACTGGATCGTGGCATTGTTAGATGACGAAATAATCCCGTTTGAGATCTTGGATGTCAAAACAGACAGAGCTTCAAGAGGTCATCGTTTCTTAGGCGAAGATGTGACATTTACGCATGCAAAAGAATACGAAGAAAAATTGAATGAACAATTTGTTATTGCTTCACCGCAAAAAAGAAAAGAAATGATCATCACACAAGCAAACGAATTAGCAGAAAAAAATCACTGGATCATTGATCTAGATGAAGATTTACTAGAAGAAGTCAACAATCTAGTCGAATATCCAACTGTCTTTTCTGGCGACTTCGAAGAAAAATATCTATCTGTTCCTGAAGAAGTACTAGTCACTTCTATGAAAGAACATCAACGTTATTTCGAAGTACGGAACGATCAAGGTATGTTGCTTCCTCATTTTATTTCTGCTCGTAATGGCGATCGGGTAAAATTGGAAAATGTGGTACGAGGCAATCAAAAAGTATTGACTGCTCGTTTAGAAGATGCGGAATTCTTTTATAATGAAGACAAGAAAGCTTCAATCGACCAATACGTTGAAAAATTAAAAACTGTTACTTTCCATGAAAAAATCGGTAGCATCTATGAGAAAATGCAACGGGTACAAGTCATCGCTCGCATCATAGGCGAACAAGTAGGACTATCTGAGGAAGAATTGATGGATCTGCAACGCGCTGCTGAAATCTATAAATTTGATCTAGTAACCAACATGGTAGGAGAATTCCCTGAACTACAAGGGATCATGGGAGAAAAATATGCTCTGCTTAAAGGCGAGAAACCAGCCGTAGCAACAGCGATCCGTGAACATTACATGCCTATATCCAGTGAAGGAGATTTACCTGAGACTACAGTAGGTTCTGTTTTAGCGATTGCTGATAAATTAGATAGTATCTTTTCTTTCTTTGCAGTTGGGATGATCCCAAGTGGCTCAAACGATCCATATGCTTTGCGCCGTCAAGCATATGGTGTCGTTCGAATCATCGAATCGAAAAAATGGGCCTTTCCTTTGTCTGTTCTGCAAGAAACGATTAGTGAAGTTATCAGTAAAGATACGGATCGTTTTGGCATTGGCTTGTCAGCGGGACAACAACAGGTGATCGACTTTATCAAAGGCCGTCTGCGCCAATTATTGACAACGAAGAATATCCGTCATGATGTCATCGAAGCTGTTTTGAATGCAGAACAAAAAGATCTGACAAAAGTATTTGCAGCAGCACAATTGTTCAAGCAGCATCTTGCAGATGAAGACTTCAAACCATCGATGGAAGCTTTGACACGTGTCGTGAACTTAGCGAAAAAAGCGGAGCTTGAAAAACAATCAGAAGTAGACCCTGAACTGTTCGAAAACGAAGCGGAGAAAGAACTGCACAAAGCAGTAGAGGCAATGAAAACAAGCTTTGCTGACCAAACGATCAACGAAAATTATGATCAGCTTGTAAGCCTTCGCCCACTGATCGAAAATTATTTTGATCAGACGATGGTCATGGCAGAAGAACCAGCAGTACGTAAGAACCGATTAACGCAATTAAGTCAAATTGCTGCCATGGCTTTGTCACTAGCAAGTTTAGATCAAATCATCACAAAATAATTTCTAATATGTAAATAAACCAGAGAACAGGCACAAAATAGGCTATTTCTCTGGTTTATTTGTTATAAATATAAATAACTATTATTAATTCAATGTTAATTTTTTTGTTATTTTATTTTTTGTGTAACTTTTAAAAACACCTATGAAAATTAAGGAAATAAAAATGAAATCGATTAATTGTTATCTTATTAATGTTTTATTTACTTTTAAATCGTAAATTGCCCTAGTCAAGAAAACAGTTTGTGGTATGATTATATAGGGAAAACTTGTTTACAAATATTTCTGTGAATATATTAGTTTAATTATGTTTTTTAAAATAAAAAGCTGTCATTTTTATGTAAGTGAATTATATCTTAATTTATCTATCATCAATACTTAGGAGTGAATCTATGGAAAAGCCATTCGTCAAGTCATTGACTGCTGTGGCGGTAGGTGCAGGTGCTATTGCGATCTGTTTGTTTGGTTACCATATCAATAATCAGCGGCAACATCAGCAACGGATCAATTATGCAGAATCTGCCATCACCAATCAAAAAGACACCTTGACTTCTTTATCAAAAGAAGTAGACAAGCTGTATAGTACAAAAGAAAAAAATTTTCTAAACCCTGAAATAACAGAAGAAACAATCACAAGTTTGTCAAATAAGCTATCCTCTGTCAAACTTTCAGCAGATGATTACGACATCAAAGAATCAGAATTGCCTAAAGAAGCTGTTGCAATCCAAGATGAGAAGAAAGCAATCGTGACACAGTTAGATAGTGCAGAATCAAAACTGAAGATCCAGACAGCTGTCAACGATTTATTTACTAAAAATGTATCAAACTGGCAGCAAGCTGTAGACGATGTCGTCATCAAAGAAAAGGTGACAAGTGCAGATGTCGCTCGTGTACGTGAAAATATGAGCTTTTTTAAAGATAGTCCTTGGAAAACGGTTGTTATGCAATATCTAGGATTCGCTGATACTCAGATCGCGCAAGTCACGCAACTAGATCAGTTATTCGATACGATGTTGAAGGATGGTCAAGTGACTGCCACCGCTACTTACGATCAATATTTGACGGCGCTCAGTCAAATAGAGCAGATCCGGAATGAAAAAATAAGCGCAGCATACGCAACAAAAGCACAAACTGTTGCTCAGCAAATGGGCTATAGCAATATAAGTTATTGACAGTTAAAACGTTGATTCAAGCAAGGTTAGCAAACGGAGGAAACTATGGCAAGACGAAGAAGAAAATCAAGAGGGAAAAAAATATTTCTGATTATTTTAGCAGTTCTTATCGTATTAGTATTAGCAATTGTAGGAGTAGGAGCAAAATTATATCTGGATCTCTCACATTCTATTGAGAAAACTTACGAATCAGTGGAACGAACCCAAGGAGAACGAACGAAACCAGTTGATCTGGACAAACAAGAATCTTTCTCTGTTCTATTGATGGGCATTGATACTGGAGATTTAGGTCGGGTCGATCAAGGAAGATCAGATACGATGATGGTTGCCACAGTCAGTCCTGAAGACAAACAGACAACGATCGTCAGCATTCCTCGAGATACGTATGTCGACATCGTAGGTCGTGACACAAAAGACAAGGTCAACCACGCTTACGCATTCGGCGGAGCTGCCATGGCGATGGATACCGTACAAAAATATGTAGACATCCCAATCGATCACTATGTCTCTATCAATATGAAAGGGCTAAAGGAACTCGTTGATGCAGTTGGTGGTATCGAAGTCAATAATGACCTCACTTTCTCACAAGATGGCTATGACTTTCCAATCGGTAAAATTACATTGAACGGGGATCAGGCATTATCTTATTCTCGTATGCGTTATGAAGATCCAAATGGTGACTATGGTAGACAAGAGCGTCAAAGAAAGATCGTAGAAGGTGTAGCAAAAAAAGTATTGAGTTTAAACGGTGTCAGCAACTATCAATCCGTTTTGAATGCTCTAGAGTCGAATATGAAAACAGACATGAGCTTTGATGAAATGAAAAAAATCGCTTTAGATTATCGGGAGGCATTTGGTACGATCAAGCAAGATCAGCTGCAAGGAGAAGGCTTCATGCAAGATAATATCTCCTATCAAAAAGTCAGCGATCAAGAACTTGATCGTGTGAAAAAAGAATTAAAAGATCAAATGAATCTAGAGAATAAATAGGAAAGTGGAGAAAAAATGGAAGAGACAATCAGCTTGAAAGAAATTTTTGAAACATTACGCAAACACTTGGTAACAATCATCATCTCAATGTTTGCTGGCTTGGCCATCTCAGGAATCGTAACATTTTTCATCTTGACACCAAAATACAGTTCACAAGCACAATTGATCGTGACACTGCCACAATCAGACACAGCAAATGTCAATGATGTCAATACGAACCTGCAAATGATCAATACGTATAAAGATATGATCGTCAGTGATTTAGTACTAAATGAAGTCAAAGATCGTTTAGAAACAGAAGACAATGTGAAAATGACTGCTGGACAAATCAAAGATGCGATCTCCGTCAATCAGTCACAAAATTCACAAATGTTCTCGATCCAGGCAATAAGCACGAATGCAGTGACTGCTCAACAGATCGCTAATACAACTTCACAAGTTTTCCAAGAAAACGCCAAAGACGTGATGAATGTCGATAAAATCTCGATTATTTCAGGTGCAGTTGCCAATACGACACCTGTTTCGCCAAATAATAAATTGAATCTAGTGATTGGCTTAGTGTTAGGAATGATGGTAGGCGTAGGTCTGGCATTCTTATTCGAATTACTTGATCGGACAGTGAAAGATGAAAAATATGTGACGGATACATTAGGATTCCCAATCTTAGGAACAGTTCCAGAAATGTCAGCAAAAGAATTGAACGCTGGTATCCGTAAAAAAGGATCAGCTCCTGCACGACCAAAAGCTACAAACGATAAAACAGCCCCATCACGCAGAAGCCGCTCAAGAGTCTAGGAGGAAGAAAAATGGCACGAACACAGAAACAAAAAGCAACTCAAACTCATGCAGTCAGTTTGATCACATTAACAAACCCATCTTCACCAATCGCCGAACAATATCGTACGATCCGGACGAATATCCAGTTTGCCTCCGCAGCTGGTCAGCAAATCAAAACGATTGTCGTGACTTCATCAGGTCCTGGAGAAGGAAAATCCACCACTGCAGCAAACATTGCAGTCGTTTTTGCTAAATCCGGTCAACGAGTTCTACTAGTCGATGCAGATTTACGTAAACCCGTCGTCTATAAGACATTCCAGCTGAACAATGCCAGTGGATTAAGTACAGCACTTAGTTCATCAGGAAGTGTAGCAGATGAGATCCAACGAACACCAGTCGAGAACTTATCGATTTTGCCTAGTGGACCTAAGCCACCCAACCCATCAGAATTGTTAAGCTCGCCAAGAATGGATCAGATCCTAGCCGAAGCAAGACAGTTATTTGACGTGGTGATATTCGATATGCCACCAGTAGTAGCCGTAACAGATGCACAGATCATGTCTTCAAAAACGGATGGCACTTTATTGGTCGTACGTGAAAATACGTCACGTAAAGAATCATTGAATAAAGCAAAAGAACTGCTGGAGATGGTACAAGCACGAGTCTTAGGTGTTGTATACAACGGAGCAGAACATAGCAAAGATGCTGGTTATTACTACGGAAATTAAGGAATAAGAAGAGAGGAGACAAGAGAAATGATCGATCTACATTGCCATATCCTACCAGGAATCGATGACGGGGCAGAAAACTTAGAAGCAAGTATTGCAATGGCTGAAAAAGCGATTCAGCAAGGCATCACGCATATTTTATGCACACCACACCACAATAATGGAAAATACAGCAATGAAAAATCACAAGTCATTTCTCTAGTCGCTTCGTTACAAGCCGAATTAGAGAAAAGACAGTTGCCTTTGACGTTATTGGAAGGACAAGAAGTACGTATTACCGGAACGCTCATCGAAGACATCCACCGAGATGAAATTTTATTTACAGATTTAGATGATACATATCTTCTGATCGAATTTCCGACACTGGAAGTGCCGTTATATGCAGAACGGCTTTTTTTTGAGTTGTTAGAACTAGGAAAGACACCAGTGATCGTCCATCCAGAACGTAACGCGCATTTTCGTAAAGACCCGAATCATTTGCTTCCGTTCCTAGATATGGGATGCTTGGCCCAACTTACTGCGCCAAGTTATGTTGGGGTATTTGGCAAAGATATCCAGAAAACAGCCAAAACAATGGTCAAACATAATCTTGTGCAGATGGCTGCTTCTGATGCCCATGGGATCTCTAAGCGCACCTTTTACTTAAAAGAGTGCTATGAGCAGATTGCCAAGGACTTTGGTAAGGAAAAAGTAGTACAGATGAAACAAGTTGCAAAGGATCTGATCAACGGGGATGAGATCAGTTATCCAATCTATGAAGAGGTAAAAAAGAAGAAGTTTGGTTTATTTTAGGGGGAATTAAAAAGTGTTTATATTAACAAGAAGAAGAAAAATTGCCACATTGGTTTTTGTGGACAGCTTGTTATTAATTGCTGCAAATATTGCAGCAGCTAAATTCATGAAGCCGTTTGTAGCTATACCAATGGACCTTATTTTAATCTCTATCGGTTTGTCGATTGGTTTTTATTTATTTTATGGTAGTTTATTCAAAGTTTTCACTCGGATCAATCGCTATACAAATTTAAGAGAGATCATTGCAATTTTTAGTTCACTATCTGCAAGTGCTGCCTCAAGTATCCTCATACTGCTGTTCATTAATCGGCGATACAGTTTACGGTTAGTTATCTTTGCTTATCTGCTTTCGCTCTTATTGATCATCGGTAGCCGATTGATCTGGCGTATCTACATCGAAACAAAAAATATGAGATACGTATCAGCAGATTCTGCTAAAAATACATTGATTGTTGGTGCTGGCGAAGGCGGGCGTATTTTATACAACAGCTTTCTTGGATCCAAAACGGCTCAAGATATCCATGTTGTCGGGTTTGTAGATGATGATCCGAATAAAAGAAATACGTATCTTTCAGGAAAAAAAGTATTAGGTGCATTAAAAGATATTCCGGAATTGATTGAAAAATATGACATTCAAATGGTAACGATCGCTATCCCTTCCTTATCGAGAAAAAAATTACGAAGAATCTTCGAGTTAGTCGAATCCGCTCATGTGAAAGTCAACACGATGCCTTCTATAGAAGAACTTGCTTCAGGGAAAATTAGCGTATCAAAATTAAAAACAATTGACGTAGTGGATTTACTGGGAAGAGATGAGGTAAAGCTGGATATTGAATCCATCAAAGATCAGATCACAGACAAAGTCATTCTTGTCACCGGCGCAGGAGGATCGATCGGTTCAGAAATCTGCCGGCAAATCATTCAATTCAATCCTGCAAAGCTATTGCTTTTAGGACATGGGGAGAACTCGATCTACTTGATTGACCGTGAGTTACGCACGCATCATCAAAATTGTCCTACAGAAATCGTACCGATCATCGCAGATATCCAAGATCGCGAGAAAATCAATGAGATCATGGAACAATATCATCCAGATATCGTCTACCATGCAGCTGCTCATAAACATGTACCACTGATGGAATATAATCCAAAAGAAGCAGTCAAAAACAATATTTTCGGTACAAAAAATGTAGCAGAAGCAGCCAAAGCAGCAAAAGTGAAAAACTTCGTCATGGTATCGACAGATAAAGCTAACAATCCTCCAAATGTCATGGGTTCAACAAAACGAATCGCTGAAATGATCGTGACTGGATTGAATGAAGAAGGCTGTACGAAATTCTCAGCTGTCAGATTTGGGAATGTCCTTGGTTCTCGCGGTAGTGTGATTCCAGTATTCAGAGAACAAATTGCTCAAGGTGGTCCAATCACTGTAACAGACTTTCGTATGACCCGATACTTCATGACGATTCCTGAAGCGAGTCGTTTAGTTATTCAATCTGGCGCATTAGCAAAAGGTGGCGAAATTTTTATTCTAGATATGAGTGAACCAGTGAAGATTGTAGACCTAGCCAAAAACATGATCCGATTGAGCGGGTATAGCGAAGACGAAATCGAAATCATTGAAACAGGTATCCGTCCAGGGGAAAAACTATATGAAGAACTATTGTTGGATAAGGAAAGAAATGATGAAGCAGTTTATGAGAAAATCTTTGTGGGAAACATCAAAGGCTACTCAATACAAAAAGTGATGGATTTTGTTAAGAGCCTGCCGCAAGACGATGAACAATTGGCTAAAGACATTGTCACTTTTGCAAATGCTTCGAATAAATAGGGGGAGTAAAGTGTATAAAGACGGTTTAAAAAGAGGAATAGATCTTTTATTATCTTTAGCTGGTATCATCGTATTGTCACCGATTCTTTTGATTTTATGTTTAGCTATCAAAATCGATTCAAAAGGTCCAGTCATCTTTAAACAAAAACGGGTAGGAAAAAATAAGTCCCATTTTTATATCTATAAATTTCGGACAATGAAAGTAGATACACCGAAAGAAACACCAACTCATTTGTTATCAAATCCTGACTTTTTTATTACGCGAGTAGGAAAATTTCTTAGAAAAACAAGTCTGGATGAACTACCGCAATTATTTAATATATTAAAAGGGGACATGGCAGTCATCGGACCACGTCCAGCACTATGGAACCAATATGATTTGATTGAAGAACGAGACAAGTACCATGCAAATGATATCCGTCCAGGACTAACAGGCCTAGCACAAATCAGTGGACGTGATGAATTAGAAATCGAATATAAAGCACGTTTAGATGGACAATACACATCAAATATCACGCCATTGATGGATCTAAAATGCTTTTTTGGAACCATAATTTCCGTCTTCAAAAGCGACGGTGTTGTCGAAGGCGGAACTGGTTCGGTGAAAAAGGAGGATGCAAAATGAAAAAAATCCTGATTACTGGTGCAAACAGCTATATCGGTACATCCTTCAAAAAATGGATGACACAATTCCAAGACGAATATCAAATCGACACTTTAAGTGTACGAGGTGACGCGTGGAGAGAACATGACTTTTCGGGGTATGATACGGTTTTTCATGTAGCAGGTATCGCGCACGCAGATGTATCCAAAGTAAGCGAAGAAACAAAGCAGCTCTATTATGCGGTCAACCGAGACCTTGCGATTGAGACCGCAAAAAAATATAAACAAGATCTATCAGGAAAAAAGGGCCAATTCATTTATATGAGCTCCATCATTATTTATGGTGAAGAAACAAATATCAACAAAAAACGTGTAATCACACCAGATACCAAACCAAATCCTTCCAATTTCTATGGCGACAGCAAACTGCAAGCGGAGATTGGCTTACAACCATTAGACGACGATACTTTCCATGTCGCTATTTTACGTCCGCCAATGATCTATGGACCGGGGAGTAAGGGAAACTTTCCAGACTTAGTTAAACTAGCGGATAAGCTACCTGCTTTTCCTGCTATTAAAAATCAACGTTCCATGTTGTTTATTGAAAATTTATGCATATATTTAAAAGAAATAATTGATGAAGAAAAGAATGGTATCTTTTTTCCGCAAAATAACGAGTATGTCAGGACCAGTGATATTATACAAACAATAGCAAAATACCGAAAAAAGAAAATAATCATTTTTCCCTATTTTAACTATTTTGTTAAATTGTTAGGATATTTTCCTGGGAAAATCGGCAGGCTTACAAATAAAGCATTTGGAAATCTGGTTTATACCCTTAACGAAAGAGACGATAGACTAGTTGACTTCGAAGAAACAATAAAAAGGACTATTGAGAAATAAAATTAATATTCAATTTCGATTTTTAAAAATAGTAGGAGGAATAATAATGTTCAAAGATAAAATTTTATTAATCACAGGTGGCACTGGTTCTTTTGGGAACGCAGTGATGAAACGTTTTTTGGATTCAGATATCAAAGAAATACGTATTTTTTCTCGTGACGAGAAAAAACAAGACGATATGCGGAAAAAATACAATAATGACAAATTGAAGTTTTACATTGGAGATGTTCGGGACATCAACAGTGTCAAAAATGCGATGTATGGCGTTGATTATGTTTTCCATGCAGCAGCGCTTAAACAAGTACCTTCTTGCGAATTTTTCCCAATGGAAGCTGTAAAAACAAATATCATGGGAACGGATAATGTCGTAACTGCAGCAATCGAAATGGGGATTCAAAAAGTTATTTGCTTGTCCACTGATAAAGCTGCGTATCCAATCAATGCTATGGGGATTTCCAAAGCTATGATGGAAAAAGTATTTGTTGCTAAAGCAAGAACCGTTACTGACGAACGCACGATGATTTGTGGCACACGTTATGGAAATGTAATGGCTTCTAGAGGATCAGTCATTCCATTATTCATTGACCAAATAAAAAGCGGTAAACCATTAACAGTGACAGATCCTGGCATGACAAGATTTTTGATGAGTTTGGAAGAAGCTGTAGAATTGGTTGTTTTTGCCTTCCAAAACGCAAAAGCAGGGGATATCATGGTTCAAAAATCACCAGCTTCTACTGTTGGCGACCTAGCACAAGCAATCAAAGAATTATTCCATGTAGACAATGAGATTCATATCATCGGAACACGACATGGCGAAAAGCGTTATGAAACACTACTAACAAAAGAAGAATACTTAGTTGCTCAAGATATGGGTGATTTCTACCGTGTCCCTGCAGACACACGTGATTTGAATTATGACAAGTATTTCGTTGAAGGAAGCAAAGAGCTGACACAAGAAGGAGAATACAATTCAGATAATACACAACGTTTATCTGTAGAACAAATCAAAGAAAGACTTCTTGAACTGGACTATGTAAGAAAAGAATTGAAAGAGTGGCAAAATCAATGAATATTTTAGTAACTGGGTCAAATGGTTTTATTGGAAAAAATTTAGTTGCTGAATTAAAAAATGAAGGATTCACAGATATTCTTAGTTTTGATAGAGATACGCCTGTACATTTATTGGATGAATATTGTGAAAAAGCAGACTTTGTTTTTCATTTAGCTGGAGTGAACAGACCAAAAGACGATGCTGAATTCATGACAGGAAATTTTGGTTTTACTTCAGAATTGCTAGAAAAACTAAAAGAGCATGGCAATACATGTCCTGTTATGATTTCCTCTTCTATCCAAGCAGAACTTAATAATTCTTATGGCAAGAGCAAAAAAGCCGGAGAAGATCTATTAAAGAAATACCAAAAAGAAACAGGAGCACCTGTATATATTTATCGCTTCTCAAACTTATACGGTAAGTGGTCGCAACCAAATTATAATACAGTTGTAGCCACATTTTGTTACAAAATCGCAAGGGACGAAGAAGTTACGGTAAATGATCCGTCTGCTGTCATAGAGCTTTGTTATATCGATGATGTCGTGAAGGAACTACTCCATTGTCTGAACGGACAACCTTATACAGAAAATGGGTATTGTGCTGTTCGTGAAACGGATGAAGTAACGGTCGGCGAATTAAAAGAACTAATTACATCTTTCAAAAATAGTCGAACGAATTTGAGTGTTCCTAATCTTGCGAGAAGAGTAGAAAAAAATCTGTACAGTACGTACTTAAGCTTCTTACCAGAAGACGAATTTTCTTATTTTCTAAAAATGAACGTAGACAACCGAGGATCGTTTACTGAATTTTTAAGAACAAAAGACCGGGGTCAAGTATCTGTCAATATTTCCAAACCGGGAATCACGAAAGGAAACCATTGGCATCATACAAAAAACGAAAAATTCTTAGTAGTAAGCGGAGAAGGTGTGATCCGTTTTAGGAAAGTAGAATCAAATGAAATAATCGAGTATTTTGTTTCAGGAGAAAAATTGGAAGTAGTCGATATTCCAGTAGGTTATACGCACAATATCGAGAATCTGGGATCAACGGATATGGTGACAGTGATGTGGGTAAATGAGCCATTTGATCCAGAACATCCTGATACTTATTATGTGGAGGTTTAATCAATGAAAAAATTAAAAGTGATGACAGTAGTAGGAACTCGACCAGAAATCATTCGTTTGTCTGCTGTTATCAATCGTTTGGATCAATCAGAAGCAATCGAACATATTTTAGTACACACTGGACAAAACTATGACTATGAATTAAATGAAGTATTCTTCGAAGACTTCAAGCTAAAGAAACCCGATTATTTTCTAAATGCAGCAACTGGAACAGCAATTGAAACAGTTGGAAATATTTTGATCAAGATCGATCCAATTTTGGAAGAAGTAAAACCAGATGCATTCTTAGTATTAGGAGATACAAATAGCTGTTTATGTGCAATTGCAGCCAAACGTCGCCATATTCCTATTTTCCATATGGAGGCAGGAAATCGCTGTTTCGATCAACGAGTACCGGAAGAAACAAATCGTAAGATCGTTGATCATACAGCTGATATTAATCTAACCTATAGCGATATCGCGAGAGAATATCTCTTACGTGAAGGATTACCAGCTGATCGTGTAATCAAAACAGGAAGTCCGATGTTTGAAGTTCTCAATTCAAGAAAAGATGACATCCAACATTCCGATGTCCTTAATCGCTTAGGGTTGAAAGAAGGACAATATTTTGTTGTTTCTGCTCACCGCGAAGAAAATATCAGCTCAGAAACAAATTTCTTACACTTGGTAGATAGCTTGAATACAATCGCTGAAACTTACCAATTGCCAATCATCATCAGTACGCATCCGCGAACAATGAAGATGATCGAAGCAAAAGGAATCAAATTCCATGAGCTGATCCAAACAATGAAACCGATGGGGTTCAATGATTACAATAAATTGCAAATCAATGCAAAAGCTGTACTAAGCGACAGCGGAACGATTAGCGAAGAATCTTCCATTTTGAACTTCAAAGCATTAAACATCCGTCAAGCACATGAACGACCAGAAGCAATGGAAGAAGCAAGTGTCATGATGGTAGGATTAGAAAAAGAAAGAATCATGCAAGGACTGGAAGTATTGGAAACACAGCAAAAAGATACTTTGCGACACGTCGCAGATTATTCAATGCCAAATGTTTCGGAAAAAGTATTGCGTATCATCCTTTCTTATACAGACTATGTGAATAGAGTGGTGTGGGGTAAGTGAATTTAGCAAGTTCTAATAATTTTAAAAGGGTAAATTTTTATGAAAATAAAAGAGTAGTATTTATAGTTAATCATGATATTGTTATTTATAACTTTAGAAAAGAAATTGTAGAAGCGCTAATCGAAAAAGGGTATGAAGTTATTATAGTATCACCATTTGGTGAAAGAATTCCTTTATTAGAGGAATTAGGATGCAAATTTATAGAGGTCGAAGTAGACAGACATGGTATGAATCCATTTAAAGAGTTCACTTTAATTAAACACTATAAAGATATACTAACAAAAATTAATCCGTTAGTAGTACTAACTTTCACAATAAAACCTAATATTTACGGTGGACTCGCAAGTGCAAAATTAAATATACCATATATTTCAAATATTACCGGATTAGGCACTGCTCTAGAAAAGAATTCTTTAACTAGTAAAATATTAGTGTTACTATACAAAATTTCTTTTAGAAGAATCAATAGTATATTCTTTCAAAATAATGAAAATTTAGAGTTTTTTAAGAAAAAAAGGATAGCAAAAGAAAATAAGTATAATTTATTACCTGGTTCAGGTGTAAATTTGAATTATTTTAAACTGTTACCTTATCCTAAAAGCGATGTAATTAAGTTTGTTTTTATTTCAAGACTAATGAAAGAAAAGGGGATTGAACAGTATTTAGAGGCAGCTGAAATAATAAAAAAAGAATATCCTAATACAGAATTCCATATTTGTGGATTTGCTGAACAAGATTACGAAAAGAAACTAACTTCCTTACAGAAATCTGGAATAATTATTTATCATGGAATGGTTATAGATATAAGAAAACTACTAATAGATATGCACTGCACTATTCATCCATCTTATTATCCAGAAGGAATTTCGAATGTACTATTAGAGAGTGCGTCTTCTGGAAGACCTTTGATAACAACAAATCATGTAGGGTGTAGAGAAGTAATAAATAAAAATAAGAATGGTTATTTATTTCAACCTAAAAATACAGATGACTTAGTTATACAGATAAAAAAATTTTTAGATCTTTCATATGAAGAAAAAAGAGACATGGGAAAAGAATCTAGAAAATATGTAAGTGAAAGATTTTCTAGAGATATTGTTATAGATCAATATATGAAAAAAATCGAAAATATTTTAGAAGGAATTTAAAAATGAAAAAAGTACTATATGTAGGGGGATTCATTTTTCCTTATGAAAACGCAGCTACGACGAGAGTAAAAAACATTGGAAGACTTTTAAAATCAATAAACTACGCTACTCAATATTTCAGTATATATTTTGGATGTGATGAAGCAAATTACAACGCTAGCTTACAAAAAAAATCATACTGGGAACAAATTAGTTTCAAAAAGCTAGAAAGATATATATATACTTATCAACCAGACGTAATAATTGCTTACAATTTGCCTAGTATTCTTTTTATTAAGTTGCTATTAAATAAAAAGAGGTTTAATTACGAACTTATAGTTGACTGTTCTGAATGGTATGATACAAAAGGTATTTCTTTATTTAAAAAACCAATCAAATGGCTAGATACATCACTGAGAATGAACTTTTTAAATTTCTTATCTAAAAAAATAATATGTATAAGTAGTCGATTAGAAAAAAAATATAGCAAAAAAAAGACTATATTAATACCGCCACTTATGGATGATACTTATAAAATTCAGAATAAAAGAAAACCGTATGTTTTAGTTTTTTCTGGAAATGGAGCGACTGGCAAAGATGATTTAGAAGCTATTATAAATGCTATTAATAACCTTGTAAAAAAGGGTTATATAATTAAATTAGAGATTATAGGTATTGAGGCCGAACAAATGAGTTTAAATTGTTCTGATAAAACATGGCTTAAATTTCATGGTAGGCTTGCACGAAATGAAGCGAGAAAAGTTATAAGTATGTCACACTATTCTGTTTTTTTTAGAAAAGGAACAAGGGCAAACAATTATGGTTTTCCTACTAAGTTTTCTGAGAGTATTGCTTTAGGTGTACCGGTAATAACTAATGATTTTTCTGATATTAGTTGCTATATCACTAATTCTGTTGATAGCTTTTATACAAAAAAAGTGGACGATAACGCACTTGAAAAGATTATTGAAAAAGCTTTAAAATTAGATAGCAATCAATATGATATATTAGTGAGGATTGGCATGATCATTTCATTTAAGTGATGTCCAGCTTTTCTCAGTTGTTTCATAGA
>OLJE01000051.1_pt1 | contig 58641 bp, 57 predicted proteins | sample 1601471 | NCBI WGS metagenome assembly OLJE01 (sample SAMN04436603, study PRJEB24849) | human gut metagenome | biome: human gut; feature: NICU; material: stool | host: Homo sapiens | place: USA: Saint Louis, MO | collected 2009-12-10
ACCAACAAACATTTGAATTATCGTAAAACTCGTACTACACACCATTTCATAGGAGTTATCTTAACCTAAAACCACTATATTTATAAGTGTTATTGCGAATAATTCCGGGCGAATTGGTGTTATGTCAGTGCAACGGTTTTCGTATTATTAGCCCACTCAATTTGATGTCGTTTAAATAATAAATAATAATTAATTAAGAATCTCTCAATTCATTAATTATGCTTAACAATGGATTCACACCGCATCACGTAGGGATCAGACCGATAACAGAATTCGTGGATGAAACCTCAGTATTTTCGAATCGCGCCGTATCGCACAGATATCGGCTGCATTTTGTTTTATAGGGCTAACTTTTTTCGACCAGACAAATCACCATACCAATACCAACAAAGCAAAACATAAATCATAAAAAACACAACAATCCAGATTATTACACTGTAATAATTGTATAATTTAGTTATTAAAAGTTAATTATCGCCCTCCTGCTTTCCAAAATCTTCTACTAAAGACCCTTCAAAACTCACCGTCGTGGGAGTACATTGTGCTGGGCTGACTTCCACGGCAGGGAGTGGCATTCACAGCTAAAAAGGTCAACGTTCATGTCCCCCATTGAAAAATCCAGCAAATTAGAAAACGTCTGTTATGACATTCGCGGCCCGGTTCTGAAGGAAGCAAAGCGCCTGGAAGAAGAAGGCAACAAAGTTCTGAAACTGAACATCGGCAACCCTGCGCCTTTCGGGTTTGAAGCACCAGATGAAATTTTAGTGGATGTGATCCGCAATTTGCCAACTGCGCAAGGATATTGCGATTCCAAAGGCCTTTATTCAGCCCGCAAAGCAATCATGCAGCATTACCAGGCCCGCGGGATGCGCGATGTAACCGTAGAAGATATCTATATCGGTAACGGCGTATCCGAATTGATTGTGCAGGCCATGCAGGCATTGCTGAACAGTGGGGACGAAATGCTGGTTCCTGCACCTGATTATCCACTGTGGACGGCGGCGGTTTCGCTCTCTGGTGGTAATGCCGTGCATTACCTGTGTGATGAATCATCAGACTGGTTCCCGGACCTGGATGATATCCGCGCCAAAATTACGCCGCGTACGCGTGGGATCGTCATCATCAACCCCAACAACCCAACCGGCGCTGTTTATTCTAAAGAGCTGCTGATGGAGATTGTTGAGATTGCTCGCCAGAACAACCTCATCATCTTTGCAGATGAGATTTACGACAAAATTCTCTACGATGACGCCGAGCACCACTCGATAGCGGCAATGGCCCCGGATCTGCTGACTATTACCTTTAACGGCCTGTCAAAAACCTATCGTGTTGCCGGTTTCCGTCAGGGCTGGATGGTACTGAACGGACCGAAGAAACATGCCAAAGGGTATATCGAAGGCCTTGAGATGCTGGCTTCTATGCGCCTGTGTGCGAACGTCCCTGCACAACATGCCATTCAGACCGCGCTGGGCGGATATCAGAGCATCAGCGAATTCATCATGCCTGGCGGACGTCTGTATGAGCAACGTAACCGCGCCTGGGAACTGCTCAATGATATTCCTGGCGTCTCTTGCGTAAAACCGCGCGGTGCACTGTATATGTTCCCGAAAATTGACGCCAAGCGCTTCAATATTCATGACGACCAGAAGATGGTGCTCGACTTCCTGTTGCAGGAAAAAGTACTGCTGGTCCAGGGGACGGCATTCAACTGGCCATGGCCGGATCATTTCCGCATCGTTACGCTGCCGCGAATTGATGATATCGAAATGTCGTTGAGTAAATTTGAGCGTTTCCTGTCAGGGTATCGCCAGCTGTAACCACGCAAAGTGCTACCGGGTTTGCATCCGGTAGCACTCTCTGCGCAAAATACCGTTACTGAAGTCACTGAGTAAGGGTCGTTATGAAGCAGAGCCACTTTTTTGCCCACCTCTCCCGTCTGAAACTCATTAACCGCTGGCCGCTGATGCGCAACGTGCGCACCGAAAACGTGTCCGAACACAGTCTGCAGGTTGCTATGGTTGCTCATGCGCTGGCCGCGATCAAAAACCGTAAATTTGGTGGTCAGGTAAATGCTGAGCGTATTGCCCTGCTGGCGATGTATCACGATGCGTCAGAGGTGTTAACCGGCGATCTTCCTACCCCAGTGAAATATTTCAACTCGCAGATTGCTCAGGAATATAAAGCGATAGAGAAAATTGCCCAGCAAAAACTGGTCGATATGGTTCCCGATGAGTTACGCGATATTTTTGCACCGCTCATTGATGAACATGCCTCAAGTGAAGAAGAAAGATCGATTGTTAAACAGGCCGATGCCCTGTGCGCGTATCTGAAGTGCCTGGAAGAACTCTCCGCCGGTAACAACGAATTTCTGCTGGCGAAAACACGTCTGGAAAAAACGCTGGAGTCACGACGCAGCGAAGAGATGGACTACTTTATGGACGTGTTTGTCCCAAGCTTTCACCTTTCATTAGATGAAATCAGCCAGGATTCACCGCTTTAAACGATTTTGCCGGATGGCGTCTAACGCCTTATCCGGCCTTCAGATAACGTGATATCCGTAGGCCTGATAAGCGCAGCGCCATCAGACGTTTACTGCGGCGGTCAAAACGGGAACAGCATCGGGATCATCACCACGCACACTGCCATGACAATCACCGTAAACGGTACGCCAATCTTCACGAAGTCGCTAAAGCTGTAGTTACCCGGCCCGAGCACCAGTGTGTTTACCGGTGAAGACACTGGCGTCATAAAGGCTGCGGAAGCCGCCATCGCAATCACCATCGCAAACGGATACGGCGAAACGCCCATCGACTTTGCCGCCGCCAGCGCAATCGGCGCCATCAGTACCGCCGTCGCGGTGTTAGAGATAAATAACCCAATGGTCGCGCACAGCACGAACAGGCAGCCCAGCATCATATACGGGCCGTACCCACCACCAACGTCCATTAGCCCTTTCACCACCAGATCGACGCCGCCCGTTTTCTGTAACGCCAGCGCAAAAGGCATCATCCCGACAATCAAAATAATGCTTGGCCAGTGAATGGCTTTGTAGGCGCTTTCGGCATCGATGCAGCGGAATTTTCCCATCAGCAAACAAGCGATAATCGCGGCAACCGTATTAGGGATTTCATCGGTGAGCATTAACGCGACCATCAGTACCAGACAGAAAATCGCATGCGGCGCCTGGCTGTGCGCCGGAGAAGCTTCACTGACTTCCACAGGCATATTTAGCACCACAAAATCGCGCCCTTTTTGTCCAAGCAGCGTGATCAGCTTCCAGTTGCCCACCACTAAAATGATATCGCCCATCAACAGCGGCTCATCAACCACCGCCCCGGCCAGCGCCGTACCATCGCGCTTCAGCCCAACGACATTCAGCCCGTAACGCGTACGAAAAGCGATTTCCCGTACCGTTTTGCCGATCAATTCCGACTCAGGGATCAGAGAGATTTCGGCCATGCCCACATCAAGCGCCTGCTCGGAGAAGTATTCTCCACGCAGCACCATCGGTTCCAACAGTTGCTCAGCGCAAAATTCACGCAGGTCGACATCGGCCGCAGACATATCAATCAGCAATACGTCACGAGCACGAAACTCAGAAACCCCGTTTACGTCAACGATCACGCGACGAAAGCGACGCCAGCGCTCCACGCCAATCACGTTTGCCCCGTAGCGCTCACGCAGTTTCAGGTCGTCCAGACGCTGGCCTATCATAGGAGAACCCGGGCGAATCGCCAGGCGACGCGCGCGCCCGGTCAGGCGATATTCTTTAATCAGATCGCGAAAGGTCCGGCGCTTCCAGCCGTCGCCCGGCTGCCCGGAGTCTTCACCCTTCAGCATAAAACGCATCACCAGCATATAAATTATGCCAAGTACCAACACCACCAATCCCAGTGGGGTTACGCTAAAAAAGCTAAAACCATTAAGTCCTTCACGTAACAGTTCACTGTTGACGACCAGGTTTGGCGGCGTTGCCACCAGCGTCATCATGCCGCTTATCAAGCCGGCAAAACTTAGCGGCATCATCAGGCGTGAAGGGGAAATTTCCATGCGCATGGAAACACTTAAGACAACCGGAATAAAGATGGCGACCACACCGGTCGAACTCATGAATGCACCGAGTCCAGCTACGGTTATCATCAGCAACACCAGCATTTTGACTTCACTGCTACCGGCGACCTTCACCAGCCAGGCGCCCATTACTGTCGCCACACCGGTACGCACGAGGCCGTCACCGATAATGAATAAAGCCGCTATCAAAATAACGTTAGGATCGCTGAATCCGGAAAAAGCTTCTGTGAGGCTCAATGTTCCACTCAGAACAAAGGCAATAATGACCAGCAAAGCGATCGCGTCCATACGCACTCTGCCAGTTGCAAACAAGACGACGGCAATCGCCAGCAATGAGAGAACCCATATCAATTCACCGTTCACAACATATCCTTGTTAAATGAGAGGGATGGACTGATTCTGCCATAAAAAAGCCCCAACAATCTGGGGCTAAATCATGATCAGGTATTTCTTATAACGACCACATTTCCGTTGGGTTGTTTGGTCACAGAAATATGTTCCAGACTGGTCAGCGAAAAATCAACCTCGTTCAGACGCGGCGTATCCGCTGGCGCGTTGACCGCGATGACATGACACCCAGCTGCCAGTCCTGAAAGCACCCCGGCGGGGGCATCTTCCACCACGGCACATTCCTGCGGCGCCAGGCCCAGAAGCTGAGCGCCTAACAGATACGCGTCTGGCTCTGGTTTCCCTCTTTTTACCCGCTCGGCGGTGACAAACACTTCAGGAGCAGGAAGCCCAGCAACACGATGGCGCGCCCGTGCGACCGGCATAGAACCTGAGGTCACAATCGCCCATGGAATACCCGCTTTATTGAGATGGTTGAGTAAATCAACAACCCCAGGCAACGCAGTGATCCCGGCGGTTTCCGTCGCTTCGATCTGCTCCAGACGGGTAAACTCCGCGGCGATCTCTGCCTCAGATTTGCCCACCATAAAGTGTCGCAGGGAGGTAATGGCCTGCTTGCCATGAATAAAGCCGAGCACCTCGGCGTGATCGAGGCCAAAACGATCGGCCCAGTTGCACCACGCACGCTCTACTGCGGGTAAGGAATCGACCAGCGTTCCATCCAGATCAAACAGAAAACCTTTGCACTGCACGCTCGCCCCCTCAGGCATTAATGATTTGGTTAATTTCATTCGCGCTCAGGTGATACTGGCGCGGGCAAGAGTGCCAGACGTTCAACATACGCTGATATTTTTCCCACATCGGGGTCTGGGCGTTGAAGCCATGCGTACCCGCATCAAAGTGGGTATAGCGACCTTCCACATTCACCATAAAGCGAACGTATCCGAGGAAACGGGCTTCCGTTGCGGCGTCAAAACCGAGGAAAGTCACGCGGCGCTCATCAATAGCCTGTGCATCCTTAAGATTAGTCCAGGACACATGTAATGCGTGATACATCTCCATAATATCGATAATCGTACGACAGGTTTCTTCCGTCAGTTCACCAAACTCACGATCCAGCTCACGCATCTGCAAGCCGTAACCGCGTTCAATAATCGTCTGCAAACGACGATAACGCTCGGCGTTAGTTGGGTCGAGCATAGTCATCATTTTGTACTGATTCGACAAAATCAGACGTTGAGCGTTGGTCATTTCCATTTGGGACTCCTGTATCACTACTACTGCGATGAAAAAAAAGAAGGCATCTTGTGCCTTCTTTTATATGCGTAATCAGGGGTCAATTACAAATCATCAAGGAAAGTTTTATCCAGTTGTTTGAAGGCGCGCTTAAGCGTGTCAGCCAGCGCCTGGTAATCCGGCTTTCCTTCTACCGGAGAGAGCGCCTGCCCGGCTTCTTGCAATTTACCCCGAACTTCGTAGAACCAGTTGAGTATTGAAGGCGGTAGCGGCGTTACGGAACGTTTACCCAGCCACCACATGCCCTGCATCGGCAGGCTGAGCGCAAACAGCGCAGTCGCCACGGCCGGTCCCAACTGTCCTCCTAGCGCAATTTGCCAGCATAAGGTGAAGACGGCGATAGGCGGCATAAAACGGATTGCGTAACGTGTCATACGGATCACACGGTTCTCTACAAACACGGGCGCGAGGCGCTTTTCCATTGGCCACGTCTTCGCGTAGTGCTGCCCCCGGCGAAACAAGCTAAAAAAATTGACGGAACGATTATCCGGTGTCGACATGGCGGTTACCTCAACTTCACATATAAAAATTAAAAAATTTGTGCAAAACAACAACTACAAGGGACATCGTTCAAAACATTTTGTCTTTGATACCCACATTCAGGTATCCTGTGCCGGCCTGTAAGGCCTTTAGTCCAAAATCATTGAGTCGTCAAATTGACACATAGTATGCCATTGGCTGAAAAATACGCAAAATGACATAGACTCAAAGGTATTTATTCCATCGTGCCCAAAAAGACCATGGCGCATGATGTTAATCATAAACGTCGGTGTCATCATGCGCTACGCTCTATGACTCCCTGACGTTTTTTTAGCCACGTATCATAAATAGGTACTTCCATGTCGAGTAAGTTAGTACTGGTTCTGAACTGCGGTAGCTCCTCACTGAAATTTGCCATCATCGATGCAGTAAACGGTGAAGAATACCTTTCTGGTTTAGCCGAATGTTTCCATCTCCCAGAAGCACGTATCAAATGGAAAATGGATGGCGGTAAACAAGAAGCGGCTTTAGGTGCAGGCGCCGCTCACAGTGAAGCGCTGAATTTTATCGTTAATACTATTCTGGCACAAAAACCAGAACTGTCTGCTCAGCTGACTGCGATTGGTCACCGTGTTGTTCACGGCGGCGAAAAATACACCGGCTCTGTAGTTATCGACGATTCCGTTATTCAGGGTATCAAAGATGCAGCCTCTTTTGCACCGCTGCACAACCCTGCACACCTGATCGGTATCGCTGAAGCGCTGAAATCCTTCCCGAATCTGAAAGACAAAAACGTGGCCGTATTCGACACCGCGTTCCATCAGACTATGCCGGAAGAATCTTACCTCTACGCCCTGCCGTACAGCCTGTACAAAGAACATGGCGTTCGTCGTTACGGCGCGCACGGTACCAGCCACTTCTTCGTCACTCAGGAAGCGGCTAAAGTGCTGAACAAACCGGTTGATGAGCTGAACATCATCACTTGCCACCTGGGCAACGGCGGTTCTGTATCTGCTATCCGTAACGGTAAATGTGTTGATACCTCCATGGGTCTGACCCCACTGGAAGGTCTGGTGATGGGTACGCGTTCCGGTGACATCGACCCGGCGATCATCTTCCACCTGCACGACACCCTGGGCATGAGCGTTGACCAGATCAACAAAATGCTGACCAAAGAGTCCGGCCTGCTGGGTCTGACCGAAGTCACCAGCGACTGCCGCTATGTTGAAGATAACTACGCGACTAAAGAAGACGCTAAACGTGCAATGGACGTTTACTGCCACCGTCTGGCGAAATACATCGGTTCTTACACTGCGCTGATGGATGGTCGTCTGGATGCCGTTGTCTTCACCGGTGGTATCGGTGAAAACGCCGCGATGGTTCGTGAACTGTCTCTGGGCAAACTGGGCGTTCTGGGCTTTGAAGTAGACCACGAACGTAACCTGGCCGCACGTTTCGGCAAATCTGGTTTCATCAACAAAGAAGGTACCCGTCCTGCGGTGGTTATCCCAACCAACGAAGAACTGGTTATCGCGCAAGACGCGAGCCGTCTGACCGCCTGATTTCACACCGCCAGCCTAGCTGGCGGTGCTGTTTTGTAACCCGCCTGAAACGGGCGGTAACGAAAGAGGATAAACCGTGTCCCGTATTATTATGCTGATCCCTACCGGAACCAGCGTCGGTCTGACCAGCGTCAGCCTTGGCGTGATCCGCGCAATGGAACGCAAAGGCGTTCGTCTGAGCGTCTTCAAGCCGATCGCTCAACCGCGTGCCGGTGGCGATGCGCCAGACCAGACTACCAGCATCGTCCGTGCTAACTCTTCTCTGCCAGCCGCTGAGCCGCTGAAGATGAGCCACGTTGAATCTCTGCTGTCCAGCAATCAGAAAGATGTGCTGATGGAAGAGATCATCGCGAACTACCACGCGAACACTAAAGACGCTGAAGTTGTCCTGGTTGAAGGCCTGGTCCCAACCCGTAAACATCAGTTCGCGCAGTCTCTGAACTACGAAATCGCGAAAACGCTGAATGCAGAAATCGTCTTCGTTATGTCTCAGGGCACCGATACCCCGGAACAACTGAACGAGCGTATTGAACTGACTCGCAGCAGCTTCGGTGGCGCGAAAAACACCAACATCACCGGCGTAATCGTTAACAAACTGAACGCACCGGTTGATGAGCAGGGCCGTACTCGCCCGGATCTGTCCGAGATTTTCGATGACTCTTCCAAAGCGAAAGTGATCAAAGTTGATCCGGCTAAACTGCAAGAATCCAGCCCGCTGCCGGTTCTGGGCGCGGTGCCATGGAGCTTCGATCTGATCGCTACCCGTGCAATCGATATGGCGCGTCACCTGAACGCCACCATCGTAAACGAAGGCGATATCAATACCCGTCGCGTGAAGTCTGTGACTTTCTGCGCACGCAGCATTCCGCACATGCTGGAACACTTCCGCGCAGGTTCCCTGCTGGTGACTTCCGCTGACCGTCCGGACGTGCTGGTTGCTGCATGCCTGGCAGCGATGAACGGCGTAGAAATTGGCGCCCTGCTGCTGACCGGTGGCTACGAAATGGACGCGCGCATTACCAAACTGTGCGAACGTGCATTCGAAACCGGCCTGCCGGTATTCATGGTAAACACCAACACCTGGCAGACCTCTCTGAGCCTGCAGAGCTTCAACCTGGAAGTTCCGGTTGACGATCACGAGCGTATCGAAAAAGTTCAGGAATACGTTGCTAACTTCATCAACGCTGACTGGATTGAATCTCTGACCGCAACGTCTGAGCGCAGCCGTCGTCTGTCTCCACCAGCGTTCCGTTATCAGTTGACCGAGCTGGCGCGTAAAGCGGGCAAACGCGTTGTTCTGCCGGAAGGCGACGAACCGCGTACCGTTAAAGCGGCAGCCATCTGTGCTGAACGTGGTATCGCAACCTGCGTACTGCTGGGTAACCCGGATGAGATCACCCGCGTTGCGGCCTCTCAGGGCGTTGAACTTGGCGCTGGCGTAGAAATCGTTGATCCAGATGTGGTTCGCGAAAGCTACGTTGCTCGTCTGGTCGAACTGCGTAAGAACAAAGGCATGACCGAAACCGTTGCCCGCGAACAGCTGGAAGACAACGTCGTTCTCGGTACCCTGATGCTGGAACAGGACGACGTTGACGGTCTGGTTTCCGGTGCCGTTCACACTACTGCGAACACCATTCGTCCACCGCTGCAGCTGATCAAAACTGCACCGGGTAGTTCCCTGGTATCTTCTGTGTTCTTCATGCTGCTGCCGGATCAGGTTTACGTTTACGGCGACTGCGCGATCAACCCGGATCCAACCGCAGAACAGCTGGCAGAAATCGCTATTCAGTCCGCTGAATCCGCGATTGCCTTCGGTATCGAACCGCGCGTTGCGATGCTCTCCTACTCCACCGGTACCTCTGGTGCAGGTAGCGACGTAGAGAAAGTTCGTGAAGCGACTCGTCTGGCGCAGGAAAAACGTCCTGACCTGATGATCGACGGCCCGCTGCAGTACGACGCCGCCGTTATGGCTGACGTTGCGAAATCCAAAGCACCGAACTCTCCGGTTGCAGGTCGAGCTACCGTGTTCATCTTCCCGGATCTGAACACCGGTAACACCACCTACAAAGCGGTACAGCGTTCTGCCGACCTGATCTCCATCGGGCCGATGTTGCAGGGTATGCGCAAGCCGGTGAACGACCTGTCTCGTGGCGCGCTGGTAGACGATATCGTCTATACCATCGCACTGACTGCGATCCAGTCTTCCCAGCAGCAGCAGTAATCTGCCGAGTGTGCCGGATCTCTTATCCGGCAACTCATCTACTTATCAAACCGGAAATAGCTGATATTTCCGGTTTTTTTATGTCTGTTTCCCCTTTGGCATAATCTGAAATATTTGCCTGAATGCGCTGCATCAATGAATAACTATTCTTCTGTTCGCATACTTACCCTCTTTTGCGTTGCAACAGGGATAGTCTTTCATGTCAGCAGTAACAGAATCACAGCCAGCCAAAAAATGGGCGATGCCCGACACGCTGGTGATTATTTTTTTCGTCGCCATTTTAACCAGTCTGGCGACATGGGTTGTTCCCGTCGGGATGTTCGACAGCCAGGAAGTGCAATATCAGGTTGATGGACAAACCAAAACCCGTAAGGTGGTTGACCCCCATTCCTTTCGTATTCTGACCAATGAAGCTGGTGAAGAGCAGTATCACCCGGTTAAGTTCTTTACCACCGGAGATGAGCGCCCAGGCCTGATGAACTTTCCGTTCGAAGGCTTAACCTCCGGCTCGAAATTCGGCACCGCCGTTGGCATCATTATGTTTATGCTGGTCATTGGCGGCGCATTTGGCATCGTTATGCGTACCGGCACCATTGATAACGGCATCCTGGCGCTCATCCGCCATACGCGGGGCAACGAGGTCTTGTTTATCCCGGTGCTGTTTATTCTCTTCTCCTTAGGCGGCGCGGTGTTTGGCATGGGGGAAGAGGCGGTTGCCTTTGCCATTATCATCGCGCCGCTGATGGTGCGCTTGGGTTACGACAGTATCACCACCGTTCTGGTTACCTATATCGCGACTCAGATTGGTTTCGCCAGCTCATGGATGAACCCATTTTGCGTGGTGGTCGCGCAAGGTATTGCGGGGGTGCCAGTGCTCTCTGGTTCCGGTCTGCGCATCGTGGTCTGGGTGGTCGCTACGCTAATAGGACTAACCTTCACGCTGGCCTATGCGGCACGCATCAAAAAGAATCCGCTTTTGTCTCGGGTACATGAATCCGACCGTTTCTTTCGCGAGCAGCAGGACGAGATCGTGGAACGACGCTTCACGCTCGGTGACTGGCTGGTACTGATGGTACTGACGGGCGTGATCGTGTGGGTCATTTGGGGCGTTATCGTCCACGCATGGTTCATTCCTGAAATCGCCAGCCAGTTCTTCACCATGGGCCTGGTGATTGGCATTATCGGCGTCGTGTTTCGGCTCAACGGCATGACGGTCAACATCATGGCCTCCTCATTCACTGAGGGAGCACGAATGATGATTGCTCCTGCCCTGCTGGTTGGTTTTGCCAAGGGCATTTTACTGCTGGTCGGTAATGGAGAGGCGGGTGAAGCCAGCGTGTTAAACACGCTGCTGCACAGTATTGCCAACGGCATTAGCGGTCTGGATAACGCCATAGCAGCGTGGTTTATGCTGTTGTTCCAGGCGGTGTTTAATTTCTTCGTCACCTCCGGCTCCGGTCAGGCAGCGTTGACCATGCCGCTGTTAGCGCCGCTGGGCGATCTGGTTGGCGTCAACCGTCAGGTTACCGTGCTGGCCTTCCAGTTTGGCGACGGATTCAGCCATATTATCTATCCGACGTCGGCATCTCTGATGGCTACGTTAGGTGTTTGTCGGGTGGATTTTCGTAACTGGCTGAAGGTAGGTGCTACGCTGTTGGGGCTGCTGTTTATTATGTCCAGCGTGGTGGTGATTGGTGCGCAGATAATGGGTTACCATTAAAAAGCGCGCGTCCGGCCTACTCGATTTCTCGACGCAGTAGGCCGGATGAACAGAGGTTACTCAGCTTCTTCCTGCTTTTCGGCTTTCGCACCTTCATTTTTGGCGTTGCGGGTCATCCACAGCGACAGGGCTTTCAGCGAATCCGGAGTGAACTCGTCGCAACGCGCGGTAATTTCTTCCGGCGTCAGCCAGCAAACTTCGCTAATTTCTTCTTCCTGTAGCGCGAACGGTCCGTGGGAAACACAGCTAAACAGCCCACCCCATACGCGACAGTTCTGGTCTTCAAAGTAAAACTGACCATGCTCGGCAAACGGCACGCCCGCAATCCCCAGTTCCTCTTCTGCTTCACGGCGCGCTGATTCCAGCATCTGCTCGTCAGCCTGAACAACACCGCCTGCGGTGGCATCCAGCATACCGGGCAAAAAATCTTTTGTCTCAGTGCGACGTTGAACCAGAATTTTGCCCATACCATCATGCACAACGATATACGTTGCACGATGGCGTAAGCGTTGCGCCCGCATTTGTTCCCGGCTGGACTGTGCAATGACTTCGTTGTCTTCATTCACAATATCCACCCATTCAGTACTTGCCAAACGACGCTGTTCCACCATCAGGAAACCTTCTTTTTTCTGGCGCTCTTACGGCGCGTTTATGTTTGTGGGGTAAATTACGGATTAATCTCGACCTGTGCAATAACACTTTGATCATTGAGTGCCATTACGCTGAGAACATTATCATCCAGAATCCCGTAACTTGCCGCAAACCCCCCTTTAGGGATGCTTACCGAGCCGGGATTGAAATAATAGATATCCTCGCGCAGCTCAGCAACCGGCAGATGAGTATGCCCATAAACCAGAACATCGCCCGCATTGAGCGCCGGCATATTTTGCGGGCCAAAAAGATGTCCGTGCGTCAAAAAGAGTCGCTGGTTTTCTGTCAGAATTTGCTGCCACGGCGCAGTCATCGGAAAATGCAGGAGCATCTGATCCACTTCGCTGTCGCAATTACCACGCACCGCAATAATTCGCGATGCCTGTTCATTCAGCCGTTCTGCAACCTGCGCAGGTGCATAGCCTTCTGGAAGCGCATTACGCGGCCCGTGGTTTAAAACATCACCCAATATCACCAGCCATTGCGCGCCGCTTGCAGCAAACCGTTCGAGTACGCGTTCCGTGGCTGGCAACGAACCATGAATGTCCGATGCGAACATCAGTTTCATCACTCACTCCTCGCTGAAAAGTACCTTGTAATGATACTGGATTACGGCCCGTTTTTCAGCAGGAACGCTTCGCTGAAAGCGCGATAAAACGCTGTACTGAAGCGCGCTGCCACTGGAAGGTGGCGTATTCCGCAAGCGCTTCCGGAACCTCATCGCCATTCAGGACCAGGCGATTAAGCATTAGCGCTAAATCACAGTCAGCGATACACCATTCGCCAAATAAATTCTGCTTACCGTGGCTCAGTAAACTGCCGGCAGTAGCGAACAATTTTTCCGCACTGGCTTTTCCCGCTTCGCTTAACGGTCCTTTCTTCACGCCAGCAAAAACGACATCCGTTGAGCGTTCTTCACGGATAGGCATTAAATCGCTGCGGATCCACGCCTGAACCTGGCGCGCCCGCGCCCGTTTTTGCACATCGTGCGGATAGATACGCTCCCACTGTGGCGGCGCGAAGCTCTCTTCCAGGAATTCCGTAATCGCTGATGATTCGCTCAGCTCAAAACCATCGATCTCAAGAACCGGTACGCGGCGCGTCAAGGCGTAACCTTGCCATGAAGGTTGCAAATGTTCTCCACTGTTGAGATCAACAGTTTTCAGCGTAAAAGGCAGCCCTTTCTCTTGCAGAGCGACATAAACAGACAGCACGTAAGGGGAGAAAAAATTGGCATCTGACCACAGCGTAATTGCAGGTTTGCTCATAATGTCCTCTGAAGTGTATTAGCTTGCCTTCAAAATATAGAGTCTTTCTCTCGCTGTCACTTGATGAAAACTCAAGCACGCCAACAGGCTCTATACTTGTTATGACCCGGTTCATGACAAAACGGATGCTGAAAATGATCGATCTCTATTACACGCCATCGCCAAACGGTCACAAAATCACGTTGTTTCTTGAAGAGGCGCAGCTGCAATACCGTCTGATTCATGTCGATATCAGCAAAGGTAGCCAGTTTCACCCCGATTTTCTGCAGATCTCGCCGAACAATAAAATCCCGGCCATTATCGATCATGCCCCGGTGGACGGCGGAAGGCCCATCAGCTTGTTTGAGTCCGGAGAAATTTTACTCTATCTGGCGGAAAAGAGCGGTAAGCTGCTCAGCGGTGAATTACGCGAACGCCACACCACGCTGCAGTGGCTGTTCTGGCAGGTCAGCGGTCTGGGTCCTATGCTGGGGCAGAATCATCATTTCAGTCATTACGCTCCGCAAACGATCCCTTACGCCATTGAAAGATACCAGGTTGAAACCCAGCGCCTGTACAACGTGATGAATAAACGTCTGGAATCGTCACCCTGGCTGGGAGGCGATCACTACAGCATTGCCGACATTGCCAGCTGGCCGTGGATCCACGCCCATCAGCGTCAGCGCATCGACCTAGACAACTATCCGGCGGTCAATAACTGGCATGAACGCATTCGTACGCGTCCCGCGACTGAACGCGCCATGCAGCACGCACAAAGCAAGAAGCGATGACGCAATTCGGTTCTCGTGTATCATGCAAAGGTTCATACATGGAGGAAACCTGCAATGTCACAACCTGACGCTATTATTCGTATAAAAAACCTTCGTCTGCGCACTTTTATCGGCATCAAAGAAGAGGAGATCCTTAACCGCCAGGATATCGTCATCAACATTGCCATTCACTATCCGGCAGACAAAGCCCGTACCAGCGAAGATATCAACGACGCGCTGAATTATCGCACAATCACCAAGAGCATCATTGCCCACGTGGAGGGTAACCGCTTCTCATTGTTAGAAAAATTAACTCAAGATGTGCTCGATATCGCACGCGAACATCACTGGGTCACTTATGCTGAAGTGGAGATAGATAAACTTCACGCATTGCGTTACGCCGACTCAGTTTCTATGACGCTGAGCTGGCAGCGCTAAAACGTAACCCGGGAGGCGACATGCAGATTCTGATTACTGGCGGTACTGGCCTGATTGGACGTCATCTGATCCTCTGCCTGCTGGAACTGGGGCATCAGATAATTGTAGCGACACGTACCCCTGATAAGGCTCGTCAGATTCTCGACTCTCGGGTCACGTTATGGAAAGGACTGGAAGAGCGGCAGCATCTCAATGACATTGATGCCGTGATTAACCTTGCCGGAGAACCTATTGCAGATAAGCGCTGGAGCGCACAGCAGAAGGAACGCCTGTGCCAGAGCCGTTGGGGCATTACGCAGAAACTGGTCGATTTAATCAATGCCAGCGAGACGCCGCCCTCAGTGTTAATCTCCGGTTCCGCTATCGGTTACTACGGCGATTTGGGCGAAGTTGTGGTTACGGAAGAAGAGCCACCGCATAACGAATTTACCCATAAGCTATGTGCCCGCTGGGAGCAAATTGCCAGCACTGCGCAAAGCGAAAAAACTCGCGTGTGTATGCTGCGTACCGGCGTGGTACTAGCCTCTGCTGGCGGTATTCTGGCGAAAATGGTCCCGCCGTTTCGTCTTGGCTTAGGCGGCCCAATCGGTAACGGACGACAGTATATGGCCTGGATCCATGTTGATGATATGGTCAACGGAATTATCTGGCTGCTGAATAATGATCTACGCGGTCCCTTCAATATGGTTTCGCCATACCCGGTGCACAATGAGCAGTTTGCCCACGCGCTGGGACACGCTCTAAACCGCCCTGCCATTCTGCGCATTCCCGCCACCGCTATGCGGCTGCTGATGGGCGAGTCTTCGGTGCTGGTCCTCGGCGGGCAGCGAGCATTACCCAAACGCCTGGAAGCGTCCGGTTTTGCATTTCGCTGGTACGATTTAGAAGAAGCGTTGGCGGATGTGATCCGATAATCCCGTAGCTCTATTCACGGTCGCTGTTGTGGTGGTAAGGTTATAAGCCAGATTTCCGCAATGGCGACGTTATGGCGATAATTTCGACTCCCCGACTTACCCTCTCCTTATTTAAATTTTCTGACTGGTCATTTTTCCAGAGATTACGTGAATGCCCGGAAGTCATGCGCTATATGGGTGATATTGCCCCAGCGAAAGACACGCGTCTGTTATTCGCCAGACGTCTGGCTGCACAGCATACTTTTGTCATCCGCGAGCATAACAAATCAACACCTCTCGGTGATATTGGTCTGCAAATCAGCCATTTATATCCACACGAGGCCGACCTCGGTTACGCCATTTTGCCAGAAGCTCAGGGGAAAGGGATTGCCAGCGAAGCCGTGACGGCAGTGTGCCAGTACGCTTTCGAGCGCACGGACGTCACGGCGATAAACGCTTACGCACTCGCGGAGAATAAGGGTTCTGTTCGTATTCTGGAAAAAACGGGGTTTGTGCGTACGCAGGTGCTGGAAAAGGCGTATGAGATTGATGGCATCGCCTACGACGACTGGGTGTTTCGGCTGGAGCGCGACGCGCTAAAATTGTAAGCCCGGAAAACGTAACACCTCCGGGCAGGTGATTTACTTCAACGAACCTTTGAGGAACTGCTGCAAACGTGGACTTTGCGGATTACCGAATACCTGCTCCGGGTCGCCCTCTTCCTCAATTTTCCCCTGATGCAGGAAAATCACGTGCGTGGAAACATGACGGGCAAACCCCATTTCGTGAGTCACCACCACCATGGTTTTCCCCTCTTCGGCCAGCTGTTGCATAATGCGCAGCACTTCACCCACCAGCTCAGGATCTAGTGCCGATGTGGGTTCATCAAACAGCAACACTTCCGGCTCCATCGCCAGCGCACGGGCAATAGAAACACGCTGCTGCTGACCACCGGACAGATGCACCGGATATTTGCCCTGCGCGCGCTCATCAATGCCCACTTTAGCCAGATACTTCACCGCACGGTCGCGGGCTTCCTGTTTGCTCAGCCCCAACACCTGGATCGGCGCTTCCATGACGTTTTCCAGCACCGTCATGTGGCTCCACAGATTAAAGTGCTGAAAGACCATCGTCAGACGCGTGCGCAGCAGGCGCAGCTGATTTTTGTCCGCAACCTTGAGCTGACCGTCTTTGTCGCGCACCAGACCAATGTTCTGACCACTGACTACAATCGACCCGGCGCTTGGTTTCTCAAGAAAATTAATGCAGCGCAGGAAGGTACTTTTACCGGAACCTGACGAGCCAATAATACTGATAACATCACCCGCGTTGGCCTGCAGCGACACCCCTTTCAGCACTTCATGTTCGCCGTAGTGCTTATGTAAATCGATAACGTTTAATTTATTTTCAGACATCGTGTTACTCGAATCATTTAGAGGATACATGCTGCAACCAGCGTTTTTCCGCTTTACGGAACAGACTGATCAGGACATACGAAATAGTCAAATACAGTACAGCGGCAATACCGAAGGCGGTAAACGGCTGATACGTTGCCGAGTTGATATCGCGGGCGATTTTCAACAGGTCAGGTACCGTTGCGGTAAACGCCAGCGCCGTGGAGTGCAGCATTAAAATGACTTCATTGCTGTAAGCCGGCAACGCAATACGCAGCGCGGAAGGTAAAATAATGCATCGATACAGTTTGAATGACGAGAAACCGTATGCGCGAGCAGCCTCAATCTCACCGTGAGGCACAGAACGGATAGCCCCGGCGAAAATCTCAGTGGTATAGGCGCAGGTATTCAGCGTCAACGCCAGCACGGTGCAATTCAGCCCGCTGCGGAAAAACGCGTTGAGGAAGTCCGTGCCTTTGACGATCTCCAGCGTATACATCCCGGAATAAAACACCAGTAGCTGAACGTACAGCGGCGTGCCACGAAAAATATAGGTGAACAGCCAGATAGGAAACTGGATAAATTTATTACTGGAAACGCGGCCAATAGCCAAAAAGAGCGCAAGTATTCCGCCCATCACTACTGACGAAATCAAAAGCCACAGGGTGATAGCGACGCCAGTGTAGCGATATCCGTCGGTCCACAGCAGGGACTTCCAGTATTCCTGAATAATCTCGATCACAGGTCAGCCCTCTTTACACCCACGGAATAGCGGCGCTCAAGGTACAGCAGCACACCATTAGAAACAGTGGTAAACACCAGATAGATGACCCCGCACACGACGGCAAAATAGAACGGCTCCCAGGTACTCTTCCCGGCAAGCTGGGTCGCTTTCACCACGTCTTCCAGGCCGAGCAGCGACACCAGTGCCGTAGCCTTAAGAATAACCTGCCAGTTATTACCGATTCCCGGTAAGGCATAACGCATCATCGCCGGGAACATAATGCGACGAAATATTTGTGAGCTGGTAAAGCCAAACGCCGTCGCGGCTTCAATATGGCCTTTTGGTACAGCCATAAACGCACCGCGAAAAGTTTCGGTAAAGTAGGCACCGTAGATAAATCCAAGGGTGATAATGCCCGCAACCATCGGATCGATATCAATCTGGCCGATACCGATGGCATCGGTAATGGTATTCAGCGCGATTTGTAATCCGTAGAAGATGAGCAGCATTAAGACCAGATCGGGCACGCCGCGGATTAGCGTTGTGTACCCTTCGAAAATAAGCCCCATTGCCCGGCTTTGCGACAGCTTTGCTGCTGCGCCGACAAGACCTATCAGAACCGCCAGTACCACCGAGCTGAGTGCCAGCTCCAGCGTAACAATTGCGCCCTGTAAAATTACACCTGAAAAGCCATACAACATGCTGCCTGTCCTGTCGTGTGTGGTGGAGTAGTAAGCCTCTTTTGATATTTTGTCTCGTCACTTTATGCCTGATGGCGCTTCGCTTATCAGGCCTACAAGCTTTCGTCGTAGGCCTGATAAGGCGCAGCCGCCATCAGGCAATAAGTCGATCAAAAATCTACGGGCTTTATCAGCACCTGCGGTAATTAACCGCCGTAAACATCAAAATCGAAGTACTTTTTCGCCAGCTTCTCGTAAGTACCGTCAGCTCGCATTTCGGCAAAGGCTTTGTTCAGCGCTTCGCGCAGCTCGTTATCGTCTTTGCGCAGCCCCATACCGGTACCCACGCCGAACAACTTCTCGTCTTTCACAGACGGACCGCCGAATTTGTAATCTTTACCGACTGGCTGTTTCAGGAAGCCTTCGCTGGCCGCGACTTCATCCTGGAACGCGGCGTCAATACGCCCGGCAGTCAGGTCAGAATAGATATTGTCCTGCCCCTGATAAGAGACAATCTCAATACCTTTTGGCGCCCAGTGTTCGTTGCCGAACGTTTCCTGGGTGGTGCCCTGCAGCACACCAACACGTTTACCTTTCAGCGACTCAATGGTCGGCTGAATAGCTGAATCTTTAGCGACAACCAGACGCGAGTCGGCTGCATAAAGCTTGTCAGTAAAAGCGATTTCCTGCTGACGTTTTTCAGTAATGGAAAGCGAGGACATGATGGCATCGATTTTCTTCGCTTTTAGCGAAGGGATCAGCGCGTCCAGCGGGTTTTCCACGAAGGTACATTGCGTATTGATACGTTTGCACAGCTCTTTAGCCAGATCGATATCAAAACCGACTAATTCACCCTGGGCATTTTTCGATTCGAACGGCGCATAAGTAGGATCGGTACCGATACGAATTTTTTGCGGAATGGCTGCAAATGCTGCGGTAGCACTGGAGAAAGCCAGAACCAGAGAAAGAGACAACACCAGTTTTTTCATAACTATCCTCAACAGACTGTCTTTTATAGGGGATCTTTACAGGACCAGGTGCAGTTATCGTGCCATTAATCAGGCCGACAAGGCAAAGCATTCTACCCTGCCGGCGGTATTTATTTGCATGAAAAGCGCTTAAGTATGCACTCATGCTTATTAAGTCAGCGATAAAAGCACCAAAACAGTGCACTGAATGTATTATGCACCGTAATGGTTACCCGCAATGGTGCAGTCAATTCTCCACGCCGCTGTATTAATCGCCGTAGACATTAAAATTAAAATATTTGCTCGCCATTTTGTCGTAGGTGCCGTCTTTACGCAGTTCACCCAGCGCTTTATCAAAAGCGGCTTTCAGCTCGGTGTCATCTTTGCGCAAACCAATCCCGGTTCCGTCGCCAAAGTATTTTTTATCTTTCACCGAAGGGCCTGCAAAGTCGTAGTCCTTACCGGCAGGTTGCTTCAGGAAGCCTTCGCTGGCCGCGACTTCATCCTGCAACGCTGCGTCGAGACGACCCGCCGTCAGGTCAGAATAAATAAGATCCTGGTTCGCATAGGCCACCACATCCACGCCTTTGCTACGCCAGTTGTCATTGGCATAGGCTTCCTGAGTAGAGCCTTGCAGCACGCCAACGTGTTTACCCTTGAGGGAGTCCAGAGTCGGTTTAATTGGGGAACCTTTCGCGGCGATCAGCCGTGAGTCTGCTGCGTAAAGTTTGTCTGAGAATGCAATCTCTTGCTGACGCTTCTCGGTGATAGAAAGCGAGGAGATAATGGCATCAATTTTTTTCGCTTTCAGCGACGGGATCAGCGCATCAAAGTCGCTGGCAACCCAGGTACATTTGATCTGCATGCGCTTACACATCTCATTTCCCAGATCGATATCAAAGCCGACAAAGTCGCCTTTGGCATCTTTAGAGGAAAAAGGTGCATACGTTGTATCTGTACCAATACGAACCGTCTGCGGAAGTGCTGCGTAGCTGGCCGCGGTGGCGGAGAGTCCTACCAGCAAAGACAAAGCAAGAACCGTCTTCTTCATACATAACCCTCAAGTGGCGTAATTTTATTATGTTTTACGTTGTGTTGTGTGTTTGCAGACTTTTTCATGCAGGTCTTATGCCATTTTCGCGTCGATGAGGATATTCGACGTTAAATATGTTAATAAAACGTTGCAATAATGTCCTGATTTTGAAGATAGCAGGTCTGACGGTCGAACCGCAGCGTTTCGTTGAGTTTTAACGAATTAAATGTTGAGGATATGATCGCGGTTACAAAATTGCCCTGAAACAGGGCAACGGATGTTTCTTTGCACGCTGATGGAACGGCTTAGGCCCCTTGCCAGCGGGTGAACAGGTCCTGCGGAAGGGTAATATCAAACTGGTCAAGCACGCGATTAACCGTTTGATTAATCACATCATCGAGCGTTTGTGGACGATGATAGAACGCCGGGACAGGTGGCATAATCACCGCCCCAACTTCTGCCGCCTGGGTCATGAGGCGCAGATGCCCCAGATGCAGCGGCGTTTCGCGTACACACAGCACCAGCGGACGACGTTCTTTCAACACCACATCTGCCGCACGGGTAAGCAACCCATCGGTGTAACTGTGGACAATGCCGGAAAGGGTTTTGATTGAACACGGCAGGATGACCATGCCGGCGGTCTGAAAAGAGCCGGAGGAGATACTGGCGGCGATATCGCGCGTATCATGATTCACATTTGCCAGCGCCTGCACGTCGCGCACAGAGAGGTCCGTTTCCAGTGCCAGCGTCTGCCGGGCAGCGGCACTCATCACCAGATGGGTTTCCACATCGGTAACGTCACGCAAAACCTGCAGCAGGCGCACGCCGTAAATTGCCCCGCTTGCGCCAGAAATACCAATGATGAGTCGTTTCATGTGTAATCGCCCTTACTTGCTCAGGGCCGACTTTGCAGGAAATTACGGTGAGTTGCAAGCAAGGGTGCAGGTTGCGCCCTTGCTTGCGAGCAAACATTAACCTTCGTTGTGCATTTCAAGGTTTTCCGCTTCGTTCTGACGCAATACCGCTTTAGCATCATCATTACGCAGGGAGTCGAGGAAATCGAGATATTGCTGGTCGACGTCTTTGGTGACGTACACACCGTTAAACACTGAACATTCAAACTGCTGAATATCCGGATTCTCAGCACGGACAGCTTCAATCAGATCGTTCAGATCCTGGAAGATCAGACCATCTGCGCCGATTATCTGGCGAATCTCGTCCACTTCACGACCATGCGCAATCAGCTCCGTTGCCGTAGGCATATCGATGCCATAAACGTTCGGGAAGCGAATTTCCGGGGCGGCAGAGGCCAGATACACCTTCTTCGCTCCGGCTTCACGCGCCATCTCGATAATTTGTTCTGAAGTGGTGCCGCGCACGATGGAATCATCCACCAGCAGCACGTTTTTATCACGGAATTCCGCACGGTTAGCGTTCAGCTTACGGCGTACTGATTTACGGCGCAGCTGCTGGCCCGGCATGATAAAGGTACGTCCCACATAGCGGTTTTTCACAAACCCCTGACGGTACGGCTTACCGAGAATACGGGCAATTTCCAGCGCGATATCGCAGGAGGTTTCCGGGATTGGGATGACTACGTCGATGTCCAGATCTTCCCACTCACGGGCAATTTTTTCGCCAAGCTTAGTCCCCATATTCACACGGGCGCTGTAGACAGAAATCTTGTCGATAAAGGAGTCAGGACGAGCGAAGTAAACGTATTCAAACAGACACGGATTGCTCACCGGGTTATCAGCACACTGACGGGTAAACAGCTGGCCTTTTTCGGTGATATACACCGCTTCGCCAGGGGCTACGTCGCGCAGGAATTCAAAGCCCAACGTGTCCAGCGCTACGCTCTCAGACGCCACCATGTACTCGGTACGGCCATCGCCAATATCGCGTTTGCCCATTACCAGCGGACGGATACCGTTAGGGTCGCGGAAGGCAACCATACCGTGACCGATAATCATCGCCACGCAGGCATAGGCGCCGCGAATCTGGCGGTTGGTTGCCGCAATGGCAGCAAAAATATTGTCGGCCTCCAGCGGGTAATGGCGGAAGTTATCCAGCTCGCTGGCGAAAATATTCAGCAGAATTTCAGAATCTGAAGTGGTATTGATGTGGCGGCGCTTTTCTTCAAACAGCTTTTTACGCAACTCATGCGCGTTGGTCAGGTTGCCATTGTGGGCAAGAGTGATGCCATACGGTGAGTTGACGTAAAAAGGTTGAGCTTCGGAGGCGCTGGAGCTGCCAGCCGTTGGGTAACGCACATGACCGATGCCCATATTGCCCTGCAAACGCTGCATATGGCGCGCTTCAAAAATATCGCTCACCATTCCGTTTGCTTTACGCAAGCGGAAGCAGTTGTTGGCATCAATGGTGATGATGCCCGCAGCATCCTGACCACGATGCTGGAGCACCGTTAACGCGTCATAAATCGACTGGTTTACCGGCATAACACCGGCGATACCGACAATACCGCACATACGTCTTTTCCTCGTTCAGCAACGACCCAAAGTTTATACTTTGGGCAAGAAACTTGACGAGCTTTGCAGATAGTCAAAGAACCATCTGATGATGAAACTGAACTGCGGAATCAGCTGCGACTTACCCCAGTCTTCACTTTTCGACAGACCGGTAAAGGTATCGAGAAAGAACAGTATGGCGGCAACGATCAACGCTCCACGCAAAGCACCGAAGCAGATCCCCAACACCCTGTCGGTACCCGACAGTCCTGTTTTCTCTACCAGTTGGCCTATCACAAAGTTAACGATAGCGCCGACGATAAGTGTCGCGATGAACAGTATCGCGATAGCAATCCCATTTCGAACCAGTTCGTCTTCAAAGCCCGTAAACCAGACAGACAGGTAAGTGTAGTAATGGCTGGCGACAAAGAAAGCACAACCCCAAGTCACCAACGATAATGCTTCACGAACAAAGCCACGGATCAGGCTAACCAGACAGGAAAAACCAATCACCGCGATAATGGCGTAATCAATCCAGACCATATGTGTCCCACGATTTTACGCCCTGTCGTCCTGTTCGGGGCGCATTCTAACAGAAAAAGAAAACGTTTGCGTAGGGATTTCCTTTCCACGCGTAAATAAAAATGGCGCTGAAAAAATCTTCAACGCCATACCGTTTTATGCCTCTTCGGGCACTACCGGATAGCGGTAAAAACACCGTATCCGGCCTGAATCAGAGCTGCGCCGTAAACAGCGCAATCCCTTAATTAGGGGTGTACCCCATCACGACGCCACTCAGACCAGAGATCTTCTGCAGCTCGCCCAGCGAGTTCTTTAGCTTATCTTTGGAGGCGTCCGGCCCTACGAGAATGCGGGTTATTTTACCCTGCACCGGCGTTGACGGGGAAGTATATACCCGGAAGCCCGCGCCACGAAGTTTACCCACGATCTCATTGACCTTATCCGCATTTTTCAGCGCACCAAGCTGTACAACGTACGCTTTACCAGTCGGCGCTGGCGGTTCCTCAACAGCCGGTTTCGGCGCTGGGGCCGGCGCAGGCGTCGGAGCGACGGCAACAGGCTGCGGTTTCGGTTTAGGTTTCGGTGGTTCCACAGGCACGGGGACAGGATCTAATTCCGCGCTGTTTGCCGTCGTCAAACGTGATGGATCCAACGATGGCGCGGCAGCATCACCCGCACGCACCTCTTCTGCCGCCCCTTCCGGCGGCTGAGTCGGCAGCGCCTGCGTTGCTGCAGGCATCATGTCTGGTTCATCGCGATCACCGGGTTTAGGCACCAGTGGGATCGCTGCAAATTCATCCTGATAATGCTTTTTCTGCCCGTCAAGCAGCCCGGGAAGCACAATTACCCCGAGCGCGACTAGCACAATTGTGCCGACTAATCGATTCTGAAACTTACTCGCCACCGCTTCTCCCCACGTCTATTACTTCCATGACATGTGCGACAGTGTGAAAGGATCCACACACCAACACGGTATCTTCTGGCTTCGCCTCAGCAAGTGCTGCAGACCATGCCTGCGCCACGCTGTCATAAGCGTTGCCTTTGCCCAGGTGCTCCAGCAGTTGTTCTGCCGTTGCGCCACGCGGCCCTTCCAGGGGCGCACAGTACCAGACGTCAACCACGCTTTTTAACCAGGCTAACGTACCGGCAATATCTTTATCATGTAGCATACCGATAACCGCAAGTACACGCCCGCTTTTCACTAACTTTTTCAGACGTCCGGTCAGATACTCTGCCGCATGCGGATTATGGGCAACATCGAAAATCACTCGCGGCGACTCGCTCACAATCTGGAAGCGCCCCGGTAAAATCGCGCGTTCGATGCCGTCACGAATCGCCTGCTCGCTAACGTTCAGCCCGCTTGCGCGCAGCGCGGCCAGTGCGGTAGCAGCATTAGGTTGTGGCACCTGCGGCAACGGCAAATGCGCCAACGTTCCATGAGCATCCGTAAACGACCAGTCGTTCTCAGTGACCGCATAGCGCCAGTCCACGCCGCAGCGTTGCAAAATCGCCCCGCACTCTTGCGCGACATCCGCGATGGTGTAAGGCATTTCAGGTTCGCCGACGATAGCCGGTTTCTCTGCACGGAAAATGCCCGCCTTCTCACGACCAATACTTTCGCGATCCGGGCCCAGCCAGTCAGTATGGTCAAGCGCAATACTGGTGACTACAGCGACATCGGCATCGACGATATTGGTGGCGTCAAGGCGGCCGCCTAATCCCACTTCCAGAATAACGACATCCAGTTGGGCCTGTTTAAACAGCCAGAGTGCCGATAACGTACCGTATTCAAAGTAAGTCAGGGAAATATCACCACGAGCGTCTTCAATCTCAGCAAACGAGGCGGTATGGGCTGATTCCGGCAGTTCACTCCCCTGCACGCGTACGCGTTCCGTGTAACGCACCAGATGAGGCGAACTGTACACCCCAACTTTATAGCCTGCCGCAGTCAGCACAGATTCCAGCGTACGACAGGTCGTGCCTTTTCCGTTGGTTCCTGCCACCGTAAACACAAATGGCGCGGGTTTCAATACACCCAGTTTGCGCGCTACCTGGCTTACGCGTTCAAGGCCAAGATCGATGGTTTTACTGTGCAGGTTTTCCAGATAAGAAAGCCACGACGCCAGGGGCGACGCGGCTTGAGGAATACGTTTATTGTCCATGATGCCTGTAATTTTATTACGTAGATTAAAGCAAAAGGCAGCGCCAGTTGGCCCTGCCCTTTTTTACTCGTCGTCTTTCAAGCTGCAGGTGTGTTGGCTGCTCTCGCTCACCCGAATCACTTGCCCGTGCAAGCTCATCCGGGTTCACTCTCTTGCCGTCTTCCTGCAACTCGAAATCCATAGAGTAAGTTATCAGGCTTCTGATTCCTGATCGGGTACCGGAGATACCACCTCGCCTTCACGCGGCTCATCCGGATTCGGCGCAGGAAGATTCATCAGCTTCGCCAGGATGCTTGCCAGTTTCAGGCGCATTTCCGGACGGCGGACGATCATATCGATAGCGCCTTTTTCAATCAGGAACTCGCTGCGCTGGAATCCCGGCGGCAGTTTCTCACGTACGGTTTGCTCGATAACACGCGGACCCGCGAAGCCGATCAGTGCTTTCGGCTCTGCAATGTTGAGATCGCCCAGCATCGCGAAGCTTGCGGAAACACCACCCATTGTTGGGTCGGTCAGTACAGAAATATACGGTAAACCGCGTTCCTGCATTTTCGCCAGCGCAGCAGAGGTTTTTGCCATCTGCATCAGAGACATCAGCGCTTCCTGCATACGCGCCCCGCCAGAAGCGGAGAAGCAGATCAGCGGACAGTTGTCTTCCAGTGCCTGCTCAACGGCACGGACAAAACGCGCACCGACCACAGAGCCCATGGAGCCGCCCATAAACGCGAACTCGAATGCCGCAGCAACGACCGGCATACCATGCAGCGTGCCTTTCATCACCACCAGCGCATCTTTCTCGCCGGTTTCTTTCTGCGCAGAAGCCAGTCTGTCTTTGTATTTTTTAGAGTCACGAAACTTCAGCACGTCTTTCGGCTCAAGCTCGCTACCCAGTTCCACAAGAGAACCTTCATCTAACAGGCTATGCAGGCGATTGCGCGCCGACATGCGCATATGATGGTCACACTTCGGACAGACCTCAAGATTACGTTCCAGCTCAGCACGGTATAAAACCTGACCGCAGCTATCACACTTGGTCCACACCCCTTCAGGAATGCTTGCCTTGCGGGTGGGAGTAATGTTGCTTTTAATTCGTTCAATCCAGCTCATTGGTGACCTTTCTGCCTGAACCCTAGTCAGCTTTGTTATAAGGGGCGCATAATGCCATTTTTGCCCCTAACAGACCATGAATGTTGCACATTAAAACATAACAGCCCGAAACTTTGGATAAAAAAGTGGTCGAACCGCTGAGTTACTTTCTATTTTGCAGCCCGTGACGCAGCACGCTTATGGCGAATTACTTCAATCACCCCCGGCAATACGGAAAGGACGATAATCGCCACAATCAGTAATTTCAGGTTTTCCTGAACGATCGGCAAATCGCCGAACAGATAGCCTGCGTAGGTGAATAACAATACCCACAGCAGCGCGCCTACGACGTTATACATCGCAAAGTGACGGTAGGACATATGTCCCATACCGGCAACAAACGGCGCAAATGTGCGCACAATAGGCACGAAACGCGCCAGGATAATCGTCTTACCGCCATGACGCTCGTAGAACGCATGGGTTTTATCCAGGTAGCTGCGGCGGAAAATTTTGGAGTTCGGGTTACTGAAAAGTTTTTCCCCGAACAATCGGCCAATCGTGTAGTTCACTGCATCGCCCACAATCGCCGCCACAATCATCAGTACCACCATCAGATGAACATTGAGATCATTGGTCGGCAGCGCAGAAAGCGCACCAGCAACAAACAGCAGCGAGTCTCCTGGCAGGAATGGTGTCACCACCAGCCCGGTTTCACAGAACAGGATCAGAAACAGAATGGCGTATACCCAGATACCGTATTCCGCAACCAGCTCCGCCAGGTGCACATCAATGTGCAGGATAAAATCGATAAGAAAGTAAATCAGGTCCATAGTTTTGCCTTTATACGACTCAAATTAGTCCGCCAGAAATAGCGGGCCCATAGGCGGTTTTGGCAGGTCGAACCGGTCCGGGTAATCTACTGCAACCAGATACAGTCCTTCCGCTTTCGCCGTTGCCGCTGCCAGCGTTCTGTCCTTTGCCGCTAACAGTTCTGCTATCCAGCTCTCCGGCTGGTTGTTGGCGCCAACTTCCATCAGGCTGCCGACAATATTCCTGACCATATGATGTACAAAGGCATTCGCTTTAATATCCACCACCACATATGCACCGAAACGTTCGACGTTAATGTGCATCACGTTACGCCACGGTGTGCGCGACTGGCACTGTACCGCACGGAACGAGGTAAAATCATTTTCGCCAATCAGACACTGGGCTGCACGATGCATACGCTCAGCGTCCAGCGGTTCATAATAATGGGTTACCCCTTTACCCAAAACCGCAGGGCGCAACCGATGATTGTAGATGATGTAGCGATAACGGCGAGCCGTAGCGCTAAATCTGGCATGAAAATCATCAGGTACAGCTTTCACCCAGCGCACGGCGATGTCACCAGGTAAATTCGCATTTACCCCCAGTGTCCAGGCCGCATCTTTACGCTGAGCAGTGGTTTCAAAATGCACGACCTGCCCAGTGCCATGAACGCCCGCATCCGTGCGACCTGCACAAAAAACATTAATGCGTTCATTCGCCACCTGAGAAAGCGCTTTTTCCAGTTTTTCCTGAACGCTACGCACTTCGTTCTGGCGCTGCCAGCCATAATATTTGCTGCCGTCATACTCAATGCCCAGCGCAATTTTATGGGTTGACGGCTGTTGCTGGTCAGACATTAGTACAGGTACTCCTGCACCAGTTTTTCCGCAATTTTCACCGCCATTAACGCGCCGCCAAAGCGTACGTTGTCTGCCACAGACCAGAACTGAACTTGCTCCGGCATACCGTAATCGTTATGCACGCAGCCAATAGAAAGGTGCGGAGTACCTGACGCGTCGCCAACCTGGGTCGGGAAGTCGGTCTCTTCCGACAACACCACGTCTTCACCGCGCGAAAACGCGTCGCGTGCTTCTTCCGCCGCCAACGGGCGCAGAGCCTCAAAATTCACCATCTGCGCGTGGCCATAAAATACCGGGGACTGCACGATGCTGGCTGAAATAAGCAGACCGTCATCCTGCATAATTTTGCGCACTTCATCAACAATACGACGCTCTTCACGCACGCTGCCTTCGCGATCGGGCAGCAGCGGCAGCATATTGAACGCCAGCTGACGACCAAAGAAATCATCTTCGTCAATCGGGATGCCGTTAAGCAATTTCGCGCTTTGTCCGGCCAGTGCGTCTACGGCTTTTTTGCCGTGAGCGGAAGCCGAAATAATATTGGTCACCGTAATCCGTGACAGCCCGCCGTCATCAATCAATGGTTTCAGCGCAGACAGCAACTGGCTTGTCAGGCTGTTTGGTACCGCAATCACATTGCGGTTACGGTAATCCGCCAGCACGAACGGGTTAACGTCCGGAACCACCAGCGGAACGTCTGGTTCAAGCGCGAACAGACCGCTGCTGTCAATCACCAGGCAACCCGCATTTGTTGCTTCTTCTACCCATGCGGCGGTGGCTTCAGTGCCCGCAACAAAAAATGCCAACTGTGCCTGCGTCCAGTCAAAGTCTGCAACGTCCTGCACTATGACCGATTTACCGTTAAAACGCAGATGCTCACCGGCGCTTTCATTACGCGCCAGCGCATAAATTTCACCGACCGGGAACTGGCGTTCAGCCAGCGTATCGAGCAGGGCTTCGCCTACGGCGCCCGTTGCGCCCAGAATGGCAATATTCCAGCCTTCAGACATGGTGATTTACTCCAAGAAATACGTAAGCGTCCCTGTCGCATTATTCGACAGGGAGCATTAAGAAGACATTAATGTGCCGGATGATGAACAGCGTTAAAACCCAGCTTACACAATAAGGCAGCAGCCGTTGCGTCGTCACACATCACATATAAAGACGACCATTCACGACGCTCAAGGTAATTTTTACGCAGTTTATCAAACTCACCCGGAATTCCAGCGACTTTACGCAGCGGCGCATCATCGCGGCGCACATCATACACTAAATGCGCCAGCCTTTTCAGCGTTGGCTGATCTAACGGGCCATGCAGGGTGATACGACCAAATTCCGGCGCGGGTAACAGGGTACTGAGCGCAACGTGCTGCTCGTGACCAATAAACTTACTATAGGCCTCAAAGACCTGCGTGGTGCCACGCGCTTTTCCTTCGAGGGTATACCCGGCAATGTGCGCCGTGCCGATATCGGCTTTCTCCAGCAACGCCACATTGAGATCCGGCTCTCCTTCCCAGACATCCAGCACAACGCTCAGCGACTGACCTGCATTCAGCCGGCTCAGCAATGCTGTATTGTCGATGACCGGCCCACGGCAGGCGTTGATCAGAATAGTGCCCGGCTTCAGTCGGCTAATCAGCGCATCATCCGCCATGTGCAGCGTTTTGTAGGGTCCGTTCTTAAACAGTGGCGTATGGAAAGTCAGCACATCGGCTTGCTCTACCAGTTCGTCCAGTGAGCGGAAATCGCCCTCGTCACCGCGATCGGCTCGCGGTGGATCGCACAGCAGCGTGCGGATCCCCAGCGCTTCCAGACGCGCCTGCAAACGCCCACCCACGTTGCCCACACCCACAATGCCTACGGTGCGATCGCGTAACGCAAACCCGTCACGCTCCGCCAGCATCAGCAACGCTGAAAAAACATATTCTACGACCGCTATCGCGTTACAACCGGGCGCGGCGGAAAAACCGATCCCCGCCTGTGCAAGCCAGGCGTCATCCACATGGTCTGTGCCAGCGGTTGCCGTACCGACAAATTTAACCGGTTTTCCGCCAAGCAGTGATTCATTTACTTTCGTCACCGAGCGCACCATTAAAGCATCCGCATCATCCAGTTCAGCAACGGGAATCGGACGACCGGGAACCGCTTTGACCTCCCCCAAACGACTGAACAGTTCGCGGGCATAGGGCATATTTTCATCAACGAGGATTTTCACGTCTTTCGCACCTGTTTGAGAACGAGAGTTAACCGGGCAAGTGTGCCATAATCTCGCCGCCAGGCATACTGCGAGACCTGGTCAGCACAGATTTAAGGAACAGAGATGATGCAGCCCATTTCAGGTACGCCCGCACGCCCTCCCGGCGAAGGCCAAAATGCCCCTTCCGCTGCGGGTGAACAACCGTTATCCACGCAACAACGTACTGTGTTGGAACGACTAATTACCCGTTTGATTTCACTCACCCAGCAGCAAAGTGCTGAGGTGTGGGCCGGAATGAAGCACGATCTGGGCGTCAAAAGTGATACGCCGCTGCAGTCACGTCACTTTCCAGCCGCTGAGCAAAACCTGAACCAACGGCTGGGGGTTGCTCAGCAAAATCATGTTAATCGTCAGGTGCTTTCGCAGCTCACTGAATTACTGAGCCAGGGAAATAATCGCCAGGCGGTGAGTGATTTTATCCGTCAGCAGTATGGGCAAACGGCACTCAGTCAGCTCACGCCTGAGCAGTTGAAGAACGTACTCACACTGCTGCAGCAAGGGCAGCTGTCGATACCACAGCCGCAGCAGCGCCCGGCAACCGATCGCCCGTTGCTCCCCGCAGAGCACAATACGCTGAACCAGTTAGTTACCAAACTGGCGGCGGCCACGGGAGAATCCGGGAAGATGATCTGGCAGTCGATGCTGGAGTTGTCTGGCGTAAAAAGCGGTGAGCTGATCCCTGCCAAACAGTTTACGCACCTGGTCACCTGGCTGCAGGCGCGCCAGACGCTCAGCCTGCAAAGCGCCCCGACGCTACAAACGCTCCAGGCTGCGCTGAAGCTGCCATTAGAGCCGAATGAGCTGACAGCAATAAAAGAGTACGCGCAGCAGACGTATCAGATCCAACCACAATCGATTCTGACCACGGTGCAGGTACAGGACTTGCTCAATCAAATTTTCCTGCGTCGCGTGGAACGAGAACGCGAGCTCAGCGATCCGCGTCATCTGCAACCCATTTACAGCCCGTTCGCGCCGATGATTGAAACGGTTAAATCTCTGTCGGCACGACCGGGACTGTTGTTTGTTGCATTGATGATTGCGTTAGCCATTTTCTGGCTGGTCGCTTAACCTTTACGCAGCGTAAGCAACGTTACAATAATCCCCACCACGGCGGATATCGCCCCGGCAAGGAACACTGAGGGATAACCGTACGCGGTGGCCAGCACCCCGGCGACCGGCCCGCTTATGCCGTAGGAGATATCCTGAAATGCGGCGTACCCGCCCAGCGCCGTACCGCGAACCTGCGCGGGTACTCGCTTCACCACCTCGACGCCCAAGGCCGGGAAGATAAGCGAACACCCGGCCCCGGTTAATGCCGCTCCAAGCAGTGCAACCCAGGCTGTTGGGGCCTGCCACAGCAGAATCAGTCCTGCGGTTTCCACCAGCAAAGAGACAACGGCAACCTTCACGCCACCGAACCGGTCCGGCATCCAGCCAAACAGAATACGCATCAGCACAAACGCCCCGCCAAACGCGGTCAGGGTGAACCCCGCCATCGTCCAGCCGTTGCTGACAAAATAGAGTGAAATAAATGTACCGATCACCGCAAAGCCAACGCCCTGCAGCGCCAGGCCCAGGCCCGGTTTCCAGATAAGCCCTACCACGCTCCATAACGAAGGACGTTCTCCTGCATGTGCAGGCACTTTACGCACGGTGCCGTTGAATGCCCATGCCAGCAGCGGTAATACCATCGTCGTCCCCGCCAGCGCCGCGAAGCCAAAGTGGCTGTGGATCAACAAACCCAGCGGCGCACCGGCGGCCAGCGCGCCGTAAATCGCCATTCCGTTCCATGACATCACCTTACCGGAGCGTGTTGGGCCGACCAGCCCCAGCCCCCAGGTCAACGTTCCGGTGAGCAGTTGGCTTTCGCCAAAACCGAGGATCAAACGACCGACGATTAGCAACGCAAATTTTACGGGAACAGAAACAGGTAATAGCGCGGCTAAAAGCCACGCCGCACCCGCCAGCCCACAGGCAAACATCCCCTGTAGCGCCGAGCGTTTGGCACCATATTGATCGGCTAACCGCCCGGCGTAGCCGCGTGTTAATACCGTCGCCAGAAACTGTACGCCGACGGCGATGCCGACCATGGTATTGCCATAGCCCAGTTCCTGGTGCACAAACAGAGGAATGACGGGCAAAGGTAAACCGACCGTCATATAGGTCAGGAAAACCGCAAAAGCGATGCGAAACAGCGAAAAGTTCGCCGAAGGTGTTTTTTCTTGTTGGGTTACAGCTGTCATGCGTTACTCCAAAATGCAGAGTAAGGCGAGGAATGCCCACGCCCCCTCTACCTGACTATCAGGATTAAGGTGCGTTGGATAACGTTAAACGCTTACGCATTATCAAGAGGATAATGTTGAAGCTGGAGTCTGCCTGCGAGAGCCCCTGGCTGTCAACTGTGAAAGCACAGGTGCGCGCATCAAAACGGTGACTTCTCTGCGAACAAAAAGGGAAATACCGCATCAATGCCTTTCGTTCTGAACTTCCCGGTTACCTGCTCACGCTGATGCGGCGTCAGGAGTCGAAACATCATATCCCAAATCTCTTTCGGTTCAGCTTCCTGCGCGATATTGTGGTCTGGTGCTACTGTGTTCTCATTTTCATTCAGATACGAGCGTACATACAGCGGAAACACTGAAATATGAAATTCCTCGGCCTTAGACTTCGCGCGCTTACGTTTGACGCCCGCTTTTCCTTCACTGTAGGTATTTAAGCGCAAGCGTACAGCGGGTGCGCTTCTCGGAAACCCTGGCAATTCAAGACACTCCTTCACAGTGAACCACTCTTTTACCATCAGTTTCTTTCCTTTCTGCTGATGAAATAAAAATATTTTTTCTTTTCCGCGAAATTTCAAATTAATTCTGGCAATATTCCTACGATAAAAAGAAAGTAACGTTCTTTTGTCTTTCTAATTTATAACCTGAAAAATATCGGTGCCGATAACACATCTTCTTAGGATTACAGAATGGAACACAAAAGCCAAGACTGGCATCGTGCAGATATTAAAAGTGCACTGGAAAAAAGAGGTATTACGCTCAGAGAGCTTTCGCGTTCAGCTGGGTTATCTCCCGACTCTTTACGCAATGTATTTACCCGCAGTTGGCCTCGGGCAGAGCTGATCATCGCGCAGGCGCTTGAAACTACGCCGGACGTAATTTGGCCATCACGCTACCTCTCTAAATCAGAGAAAAAAACCAAAAAAAATAACCATCAATTATAAATAAATTAATAAAAATTCATTCAACCAATTAATTTATATTAAAGGCTAACGCATTAAAGCTATTAATAACATTATCGGTCATTTTTATCAGTTCGAATCCTGTTAAAGAAATACACGTTGTTATTACATAACCTATTAACAGGAGCATCGATGAGCTGGAATAAAGCAACAGCAGTTAATCACGCTAAATCACACGCGGGGTCACATTCTCAAGGACGCTGTGCGGAATTTACCCGCAGAGCCATTCAGTCAGGAGGTATCTCCCTTGGGAATACCTACCATGCTAAAGATTATGGACCACTGTTAAAAAACGCAGGATTCAGTCCCATCGGCACATTTGAACAACCCCGAGCAGGAGATGTCGTCGTCATTCAACCTTATGAGGGAGGAAATCCAAGCGGACATATGGCGATATTTGACGGTCAGGCGTGGTACTCCGATTTTAGACAACGTGACATGTGGGCCGGACCTGGCTATCGGGCGGCAAAACCGTCATTTACTATTTACAGGAAACCATAATGAAATCGCTCTCGCTGGTTGCTCTGGTTTTGTTACTTTGCGGCTGCTCTGCGGCGCGCCACGACAGCTCCCGGGATGTAAAACTATTCTATCTCGCATGGATGTCCTCTTACACACAAGAGCGGGATACATCCGCACTCATGCAACGCTATGTGGCGAAAGACGTTATCAATCGTCTGGCTCTGATTGACAGCCTTTACGAGCAGGAAATACTGAATTCGGACTACTTTATGTACGTACAGGATTACGACCCAAAATGGATCCCACTGTTACGGGTCAAATCAGCGCTATCCTTTCTCGGTGGCGAAAAGATGGAAGTACAATTAGGTGGGCCGACAGGAGAGGCGCCTATGCAGTTGGAAGTGTATACGCGTTGGGAGGACGGTCACTGGAAAATTTACCGAGTGCGGGATCTGGGTAATCAATTTGAACAGCCAATTTACAGCGCCGGCGATATCGCACACGCCAAAGAATGGTCTCTGGAAATCGCACCGGAGTACGAAAAGTTGAATAAATAAAAAAGGGAGCCATCAGGCTCCCCTCTTGCATAATCTTTCAGTCTTACGCTTACAACTTACGCATAACCAGCGTAGCGTTGGTGCCGCCAAAACCGAAGCTGTTAGACATAACAGTCGTCAGCGCCTGCTCGGTCGGTTTGGTCACGATGTTCAGACCTGCCGCCTGCTCGTCCAGCTCTTCAATGTTGATGCTTGGCGCGATAAAGCCGTGTTCCAGCATCAGCAGAGAGTAGATAGCTTCCTGTACACCAGCCGCGCCCAGTGAGTGACCGGTCATGGCTTTGGTTGCGGAGATTGCCGGGCTGTTGTCGCCAAACACTTCACGAATCGCACCCAGCTCTTTCACGTCGCCTACCGGAGTAGAAGTACCGTGGGAGTTCAGGTAGTCGATCGGCGTGTCTACGCCGTGCATCGCCATCTGCATGCAACGTACCGCGCCTTCGCCAGACGGAGCAACCATGTCTGCGCCATCGGACGTTGCGCCGTAACCGACGATTTCCGCATAGATGTGCGCGCCACGTGCCAGAGCGTGTTCCAGCTCTTCGACCACGACCATACCACCGCCGCCAGCAATAACGAAACCGTCACGGTGTGCGTCATAGGTACGGGAAGCTTTGGATGGATCGTCGTTATATTTGGTAGACAGCGCGCCCATGGCGTCGAATTCACACGCCATTTCCCAGCACAGCTCTTCGCCGCCGCCAGCGAAAACGATGTCTTGTTTGCCCAGCTGAATTTGTTCTACTGCGTTGCCGATACAGTGCGCAGATGTCGCACAGGCAGAGCTGATAGAGTAGTTTACGCCGTGGATTTTGAACGGCGTTGCGAGGCAGGCAGAAACGCCGGACGCCATCGCTTTGGTGACCACATACGGGCCAACCGCTTTCAGGCCACGCGGGCTACGCATTGCGTCAGCACCGAACACCTGAAAACGCGGGGAGCCGCCGCCGGAACCTGCAATCAGGCCAACGCGCGGGTTGTTCTGGTAATCTTCTGCTGCAAGGCCGGCATCAGCCACAGCCTGTTCCATAGAAAGGAATGCATAGATGGATGCGTCGCTCATAAAGCGCACTACTTTGCGGTCAATGAGGCCAGTGGTATCCAGTTTTACGTTGCCCCAAACGTGGCTACGCATGCCGGAGTCCTTCAGCTCCTGAGAGAAAGTGATCCCTGAACGTCCTTCACGCAGAGATGCCAGGACTTCCTGCTGGTTATTACCGATGCTGGAAACGATGCCCAAGCCAGTAATCACTGCACGTTTCATTCAATACCTCTGTAAGTCGCACTATTTTAAAGTTTCGAGTGGCACAATAGCGTACACTTGTACGCCGAACAAGTCCGATCAGCCATTTAATGTGGAAATTTGCGCAGCCAGGCACTCATCGCTAAGATCGGGGCACAGCCTGCCAGACGAGTAACTTACGTGAAACAATACGCTATACAACCTGCCAACCTTGAATTCAACGCTGAGGGTACACCTGTTTCCCGAGATTTTGACGATGTCTATTTTTCTAATGATAACGGGCTGGAAGAGACACGTTACGTCTTTCTCGGCGGGAATCATCTCGCCCAGCGATTCCCTTCGCATTCACGTCCCCTCTTCGTGGTGGCAGAAAGCGGGTTTGGCACCGGACTTAACTTCCTGACACTCTGGCAGGCATTTGCCGAATTCCGCGATACCTCCCCTGACGCTACCCTGGAAAGATTACATTTCATCAGTTTTGAAAAATTTCCGCTGACGCGTGAAGATCTGACCTTAGCCCATCAGCACTGGCCAGAACTTGCTCCGTGGGCCACGGCGCTACAAGAGCAATGGCCGCTGCAGTTAGCGGGATGCCATCGCCTGCTCCTTGATGAAGGACGCGTCACTCTGGATCTGTGGTTTGGTGATATTAATGAACTGACCAGCAAGCTCGATGACTCCCTGAATCAAAAAGTGGATGCCTGGTTTCTGGACGGTTTCGCACCGGCAAAAAATCCGGATATGTGGACGCCAACGCTGTTTAACGCAATGGCCCGTCTGGCTCGCCCCGGCGGCACGCTGGCGACCTTCACCTCAGCAGGCTTTGTGCGTCGGGGATTGCAGGAAGCCGGGTTTACGATGCAAAAATGCAAAGGCTTTGGTCGCAAACGAGAAATGCTTTGTGGCGTAATGGATAAGACGCTGGCGCTCCCCTCCTCGGCACCCTGGTTTGCACGTACCGGAACAGATAAACGCGAAGCCGCCATTATTGGCGGGGGGATTGCCAGCGCATTGCTGTCGTTGGCGTTACTGCGCCGCGGCTGGCAGGTCACGCTCTATTGCGCCGACGACAACCCAGCCGGGGGTGCATCCGGCAATCGCCAGGGCGCTCTTTATCCGCTACTGAGCAAGCATGACGCGGCCATTAATCTCTTTTTCCCCTCCGCGTTTACCTTCGCCCGCCGGCTGTATGACGCCCTCCCCGTTGAGTTCGCGCATGACTGGTGCGGCGTGACGCAACTGGCGTGGGATGAGAAAAGCCAGCAAAAAATCGACCAAATGTTGTCCCTTGAGTTGCCCAATGCGCTCGCCGTCGGGGTTGACGCAGAGCAGGTTTTACAAACGACAGGCGTAAAAACCGGATGCGGCGGGATTCAGTACCCCGCCGGAGGATGGCTATGTCCGGCACAGCTAACCGCCGCCGTATTCGACTATGCCGCAACGCTGGGATTACGCACCCGGTATCAACATACGCTGGCCTCACTGTCTCGACAGACAGAAAACTGGAAATTGGCATTTGCCAGTGGAGCAACCGCCACTCACGCTGCGGTAGTTCTGGCTAACGGGCATCGCATTAACAGCGTTGAACAGACGCAGTCGCTACCGGTGTACTCCGTAGGCGGTCAGGTGAGTCACATTCCTACTACGCCTTCGCTTTCAGCGCTGCGTCAGGTGCTGTGCTATGACGGCTACCTCACGCCGCACAACCCGCAAAATCAGCAGCACTGCATTGGCGCCAGTTATCATCGCGGAAGTGAAGAAACGGTGTATCGTGCTGACGATCAGCAGCAAAACCGTCAGCGCTTAATAGATTGTTTCCCGAATGCCGCGTGGGCAAAAGAAGTAGACGTTAGTGGCAATGCCGCACGTTGTGGAGTGCGCTGCGCCACGCGCGATCACATGCCGATGGTCGGCAACGTCGCGGATTATGACGCCACGCTCAGCCAGTATGCCACTCTTGCCGAAGACAGAGAGCACGCCGTAAACGCCCCGGTTTATTCCGATTTATTTATGTTGGGTGCGCTGGGCTCGCGCGGGCTGTGTACTGCCCCGCTGTGTGCAGAAATTCTGGCATCGCAAATGAGCGATGAACCTATCCCTATGGATGCCAGCACGCTGGCTGCGCTGAATCCGAATCGTCTGTGGGTAAGGAAGTTATTGAAGGGTAAAGCGGTGAAATAAGATACCATCTCATCATTGCCTGATGGCGCTACGCTTATCAGGCCAACAATCCCCGTCCACGTAGGCCGGATAAGACGCCTTCGCGTCGCCATCCGGCACAATCCACTGCAATTATTATTGCGTTGCCTTTTGAAATAAAGTGTCCCACATCTCTTTCACTAACGCCTGGTCACGCGGCGAGAGTTCGCCTGCGCTGATGGCTTTTTCCAGGCTGCTGGTCACATTGGCGTACAATGCCTCAGCGGAATGGTCCTCGCCAGCATCCAACTCAGCCACAGCCAGCGTCAGGTGTCCACGCAAATAGCCACTGGCAAACAACTCATCATCGCTGGCGTGCTCTACCATATCGTCGATTAATGCCAGAATGCGTGATTCAAACTCCGCGATCATCTTCTTTCCTCATTGTAAACGTGGCAGCAGCTTCAGTTGAGCGCTTCGGGCCACGGGAATTGTTCCGCCGTAAGTTCAGGCGTGTGATAATAATTCTGTAACGCGTTAATAAAACGCGCCGGACGTTCAGGGATCCCCTTTTCCAGGTACTCCATTACCTGAGCATGAACACGGCGCTGGAATACCACGCGGTCTGGTTCAAAGTCCCCTTCGAGGTTGTCGCAACTGACGTTAAACGGGTACCCCGCCGCCATGCAAAACAACCAGTCAAACGCCTGCGGCTTCACTTCCACATCTTCAAACTGGCATTGTGTCTTCGCGTCGCGTCCGTCCGGGCAGTACCAGTAACCAAAATCGACCAGCTCACGACGGGCTTTACCGGCGATGCACCAGTGTGAAATTTCGTGTAACGCACTGGCGTAATAACCATGCGCAAAAACGATACGGTGATACGGTAATTCCGCATCCGCAGGAAGATAGATCGGTTCGTCGTCGCCTTTAATCAGACGGGTATTAAATTCATCGGCAAAGCAGCCGTTAAAAATCTCAATTAACTGTTCGTAGTGATGCGTATTATTCATTAGTTCATCCCCAGCCAGTGGAGAATCTCCTGTCCATGATTATCATAAAGTAGCTTGGCGCTCATCACGGCGGAGACAATAACGATCATTGGCCGAATGAGTTTTTGTCCTTTGCTGAGCACCAGTCGAGAGCCCATCCGTGCGCCAATAAACTGGCCAATGAGCATCACAAAACCTGTCGCCCAAATCACTTTGCCGCCGAGGGCAAACAACAACAACCCACCGATATTCGATGTGGCATTTAATACTTTGGCGTGGGCCGTCGATTTCGCCAGGTTGTATCCGCACAGCATGACAAAGGCCAGCGCGTAGAACGACCCTGCCGCCGGACCAAAAAAGCCATCGTAAAAACCGACGCAGCCTCCCGCCACCAGCGCGAAAGGTAAACCGTGCAATCGACGCTGTCGGTCCTCTTCCCCCACTTTCGGCATCAACAGAAAGTAAAGGCCAATACATATAACCAGAACCGGCAGGATCTGGCGCAGAACATCTGACTGCACGTGCTGAACCAATAGCGCCCCGCTCATTGATCCGACAAACGTCATGAAGATATTGAGCTTCTGATCCGCCAGATTAACCACGCCACGACGAATAAAATAGAGGGAGGAAGAGATAGATCCCCCGCAGGCCTGCAACTTATTGGTCGCCAGCGCTTGCGCAGGTGGCATCCCGGCCGCCATCAATGCCGGGATGGTGAGTAGACCACCGCCTCCGGCCAGAGAATCAATAAAACCTGCCAGCATCGCCACAAAAAACAGCACACCTAGCAGCAGTGGCGACACCATAAACAGAGAGGCAAAATGATCCATTAGAGTACATGCTCGTCCAGTAGCGCCTGGCAGGAAGGCGGCAACGGCGGCGGTGTCTTCTTCTCAGGCTTGGTGGTTCCAGGTTTTGGAGGTTCGAACCAGCTTTGCAGCTCTGCGCCACAGCCGTCACCCGGTGGCGGTAACGGTTGATCTTCGCACTCAAGGCTGTCGGCAGGGCAACGTAACCGCACGTGCATATGCGCACGATGCTGGAACCATGGCCGCACTTTACGCAACCAGTCCCTGTCGGTCCCTGCATCCAGACAAAGTTGTTGCTTAATCGCCGGATTCACGAAAATACGCGTTACTTCATTATCTTTTGCAGCCAGCCTTACCAGGCTAAAAATCTCCGGTTTCCACAGTGATGGCACAACACGTTTGCCGTCCTGTGAGACCAGATCTAACGCCTGCGGCCGCAGCAGTTGCGACTGGGTCCAGCGCGTTTTCGGCAGTTGCAGGAAAATATCCACATCCAGTCCCGTCTGGTGGCTGGCGTGACCGCCATTGAATCGCCCACCGGCCGGCATACCCATATCACCGATTAACACCGTGCCCAGCCCCTGACTATTAGCTTGATTACTCAGACGCTGGATAAACCTCACCAGATCCGGATGGCCAAAGTAACGACGCTGATCGGTGCGCATCACCTGATAATGTTCTGACTGTACAGGCAGCGTATCTGCGCCAACAATACAGCCATTGGAAAACGCGCCGATAGACTGCGCGCTGCCCGCAACCGGATGGGTAATTTTCTGCCAGGGCGTCGCCGCCAGACAGGCGGTACTGGCAAACAGAGCCAGCGCCGCAAGTGCCGTTTTTTTCATCTCTTACCAGCGTGGAATATCGGTCTTCACGTCCGCATTTTGCGCCCGCTGACGCAGCAGGTGATCCATCAATACGATCGCCAGCATCGCCTCGGCGATCGGTACGGCGCGGATCCCAACGCACGGATCGTGACGACCTTTAGTGATCATTTCGACTTCTTCACCAAAGCGGTTAATGGTGCGCCCTGGAACGGTAATACTGGACGTCGGTTTCAGCGCCATATGAGCAATGATTTGTTGCCCGCTGCTGATCCCACCCAGAATGCCGCCCGCATGGTTACTCTGGAAACCTTCTTTGGTGATTTCATCTCGGTTCTGGCTGCCACGCAGCGCAACAACGTCAAATCCGTCGCCAATCTCAACGCCCTTAACGGCGTTAATGCTCATCAGCGCATGGGCGATGTCGGCATCCAGGCGGTCGAATACAGGTTCGCCAAGACCCGCAGGCACACCGCTTGCAACAACGGTCACCTTCGCCCCGATGGAGTCGCCCTCTTTCTTCAGCCCGCGCATCAGTTCGTCCAGAGCTTCGAGTTTATCCGGGTCCGGACAAAAGAACGGGTTAAGTTCCACCTGGGACCAGTCTTTGATCTCCAAAGGAATATCACCCATCTGCGTCAGGCAACCGCGAATCTCAACGCCGAACTCTTCCGCCAGATATTTTTTGGCAATCGCTCCGGCCGCCACGCGCATCGCTGTTTCACGTGCGGAAGAACGTCCGCCACCACGGTAGTCGCGCAGGCCATATTTCTGCTCATAGGTATAGTCGGCGTGTCCTGGACGAAAAACGTCCTTAATCGCGCCGTAATCCTGTGAACGCTGATCGGTATTTTCGATCAGCAGGCCAATGCTGGTGCCAGTGGTAACGCCCTCGAACACCCCGGAGAGGATTTTCACCTGATCCGGCTCACGACGCTGCGTAGTGTAGCGCGATGTGCCTGGACGCCGTCTGTCGAGATCGTGCTGCAGGTCAGCTTCTGTCAGAGAAATGCCCGGCGGAACACCATCGACAATACAACCGAGCGCCAGCCCGTGTGATTCGCCGAAAGTGGTTACGCGAAAGAGTTGCCCAATTGTGTTTCCTGCCATCACGGCTCCGTTATGAGTGTTGTGTATTTGCGCGTGTAATTAGTCTTTATAAATGCTGAAGTGCTCACGAGCAGCAACTAACTGCTCTTTGGTCAGCATGAATACGCCGTCACCGCCGTTGTCGAACTCCAGCCAAGTGAACGGTACATCCGGATATTGCTCTATCAGATGTACCATGCTGTTTCCGACTTCACAAATCAGAATACCGTTATCTGACAGGTAGTCTGGGGCGTTCCCCAGAATGCGGCGGGTAAGTTTCAGCCCATCACTGCCGGACGCCAGACCCAGCTCAGGTTCGTGACGATATTCGTTTGGCAGATCGGACATATCTTCCGCATCGACATACGGCGGGTTGGTCACAATCAGGTCATACTGGACTTTCAGCAGATCGCGGAACAGATCGGAACGGATCGGCGTGACGTGATGGATCAGGCCGTGTTCTTCAATATTGTGTTCGGTCACCGCCAGCGCGTCAGTGGAGATATCCACCGCATCAACTTCGGCTTCCGGGAAGGCATACGCGCAGGCAATGGCAATACAACCGCTGCCGGTACACATATCGAGGATATGCTGCGGCTGCTCATTAATAAGGCCCGCAAAGCGGTTATTAATAAGCTCGCCAATCGGTGAACGCGGAACCAGCACGCGTTCATCAACATAAAACTCATGCCCGCAGAACCAGGCTTTGTTGGTCAGATAAGCAACCGGAATGCGCTCGTTGACGCGGCGAATCACGCGTTCAACAATACGATGACGCTCGCTGGAGGTCAGACGCGCTGTACGCATGTCTTCCGGAATATCCAACGGCAAATAAAGTGACGGCAGCACCAGTTGTACGGCCTCGTCCCATGGGTTATCCGTGCCATGGCCATACCAGATGTTCGCCGCGCTAAAACGGCTGACCGCCCAACGCAACATGTCCTGAATGGTATGCAGTTCACTCACTGCTTCATCGACGAAAATTTTATCCACGTATTCCTCCAGGGCATGCTCGTATTAATTTCGGCGGCTAGTTTGCCACGAAGACGGCGATAAATCAGCATTCACACAGGGCCTGAGCGCGAAAATTGCGTTTTAAGCGATCGGATGCCCGCCGAGTCGGGTTAAACTAATGGAAAATAAAAGTTGAGACTCTCGAATGAAAAAGAAAACATCGCTCAGCGAGGAGGATCAGACGCTGTTTCGCCAGCTGATGACCGGCACGCGTAAAATTAAACAGGACACCATTGTTCACCGACCTCCACGTAAAAAAATTGCCGAGGTTCCGGTTAAAAGACTGCTACAGGAGCAAGCTGATGCCAGCCACTATTTCTCGGATGAGTTTCAGCCGCTGCTGAATACGGACGGTCCGGTAAGATACCTGCGTGCCGACGTCAGCCATTTCGAACTGAAGAAAATGCGCCGTGGCGATTACTCTCCGGAGCTGTTTCTCGATCTGCATGGGCTGACCCAGCAGCAGGCCAAACAAGAGTTAGGCGCGCTGATTGCCGCCTGTCGTCGTGAGCATGTATTTTGCGCCTGCGTGATGCATGGCCACGGAAAACATATTCTGAAACAGCAAACGCCGCTTTGGCTGGCCCAGCATCCGCACGTGATGGCTTTTCATCAGGCACCGAAAGAGTACGGTGGCGACGCCGCGCTGCTGGTGCTAATTGAAGTAGAAGAGTGGCTACCGCCCGAACTTCCGTGATGCAGAAAAACAGAAAGAGCCGCGTTTGCGGCTCTTTGCATTTTCGGATGACGGCTGCGCCTTATCCGATACCAACCTTTTTAAATCGCTTTTGCCATTTTCAGGTTACACGGGCTCATCTGCCAGTTAAAAGTACCCTTCCCGCTCTCATCAAGCGTTACGCTGGCAATCGCTGATGTGGTAAACATCGGCGGTGTTTCACCTGGGCAAAGCTCAGACACCAGATACCCCACTAAAGGCAAGTGAGAGATAACCAGTGCCGTGGCGATACCTTCATTGGCCAGAGCCTGTAAATAGGCACTGACCAGACCGACATCGCCGCAAGGAGTCAACTCCGGCAAAACATCCACACCGGTTGGCAGGTTCATACATTCCCCCACCACATCCAGCGTTTGTTCGGCTCGTAGGAACGGGCTCACCAGAACACGTTCGATATCCACTTTTTGACCTTTCAGCCAGTTCGCCATCAGGCGAGATTCGTCACAACCACAGGAGGTTAAGGGACGAACCGAATCACTGGCGGCATCGAGGGCCGCGTCGCCGTGACGCATGATAAAAACTTGCATATTGCACCGCTTTTGTTAACCAGAATCACCAAAACCTTTATTCACAGCCCCTATTGGCTGTGATAACGATATGGTGGCCGGCATTGTGCCTTATCCATTCACCGAATGAAACGCTGTTTTTTACCTCAACGGCGTAAGTATAGTCAATCTCTGTTTACATTTTGAGCGCGAGCCATACATTCAGTGCGGATTCATCCTACCTTTGACCTCATGAATTCAGGTCAGTTTCCCCAATATTCCAGAATCTTTCACTGTGTGCCGCCATCTGCAATAACTGTTCACACGGCGCAAACCGCGAGCCGTATTGCGTGGTCAGCCGTTGCAGAGTCGCAACCACTTCTCCCGCGCCGAGTGAGTCCATATACCGGAACGGGCCGCCGAGGAATGGCGGAAAACCAATACCAAATACAGCGCCGATGTCGCCATCACGTGCGCTACGGACTATCTTCTCGTCGAAACAACGAGCTGCTTCATTGAGCATTAACATGACGCACCGCTCTGCTACCTGCGCAGCGGTAAGTCGGCCCTGACCCTGAACGCCAATAAGCGTATAAATTGCAGGGTCGACCTGTTTTTTGCTTTTACGCCCTTTCACACCATAAAGATAGAAACCCCGACCATTTTTTCTACCTTTGCGATCGTCATTCAAAATTGAAGCAACAACATTTGCAGGCGCGCTAAAACGTTCTCCATATGCAGCCTCAAGCACTGGTATAATTTTAGTGCCCGTATCAATTCCGACCTCATCCAAAAGTTGGATTGGCCCAACTGGAAAACCAAACTTAACCAGCGCGGCGTCTATGGTTTCGACCCGCTCGCCCTCGGTCAACATACGAATCGCTTCGTTAATGTAAGGCGCTAAAATGCGGTTAACGTAAAAGCCGGCCTTATCTCTGACCACTATCGGCGTTTTGCCCTGTTTTTTCGCTAACTTAACGGTAGTTGCAATCGTCTGCTCGGAGGTCGTGGCATGTGGGATCACTTCGACCAACGGCATTTTTTCCACCGGACTAAAAAAGTGTAAACCAATCACTTGTTCAGGCCTGGTAGCATTCGCAGCAATATCGCCAATGGGCAAAGATGAGGTGTTAGAAGCAAAAACGGTATGAGGTGCGCAATTTTGCTCAACTTCTGCCACCATCCGTTGTTTTAGCGACAAATCTTCAAACACGGCTTCAATAATCAAATCGCGATGCGCAAAGCCACGGTAGTCGATCGATCCCGAAATCAGCGCCAGTTGTTTATCGCGTTCGCTGGCTTTGATATGACGGCGACGAACCTTCGTTTCAAGCTGATCCCAGCTATACTTCAGCGCATGGTTGATTCCCTTAGCGTTTATATCTTTGATGCGCACAGGCAAGCCGCCTTTACAGGCCGTCACATAAGCAATACCGCCCCCCATCAGACCGCCGCCCAAAATGCCAACGCTGTCCAGCGGGCCGGGCTTCGCATCACTTCCCGGATCCTTTTTCACGTCGGTGTTGGCAAAAAAGATGTGCCGTAGCGCCTGAGACTGGGATGTCATCGCCAGCTCACCAAACGCGCGGGCCTCTGCGTCGTAACCACTACTGCTGCCTTGCGCTAGCCCGGTTTCGATGACCTCAAGAATACGTTCTGTTGCAGGGTAGTTACCTTGCGTTTTTTGCGCCGTCTTTTTACTGGCCATGCGGAACAACAGCGCCCGCCCCAGCGGCCCCGCCAACACTCGCTCTCTCACGGGCAGTGTTCGTTGCGCAGAACTGTCCTTTTTAGCCAGTTCAACGGCCGCTTCCAGCAAAATGGAATGCGGTACAACTTCATCCACTAAACCAACTTTCAGCGCCTGTTTTGCGCGTAATTGTTTTCCGGTGAGGATCATATCCAGTGCGGTACTGACGCCAATCAGGCGCGGCAGCCGCTGCGTACCACCGGAGCCGGGCAACAAGCCAAGTTGTACTTCAGGTAAACCCAGTACGGTTTTAGCATCATCGGTACAAATACGGTTGTGGCACGCCAGCGCCATCTCCAGGCCACCGCCGAGGCATGCACCATGAATCGCGGCGATAACCGGGATCGGTAAAGCATTAATTTCCGCCATCATCTGCTGCCCCTGACGGGCCAGAGTTTCGGCTTCCTGCGCGCTGCGACAGCTACCAATCATGTTGATATCCGCCCCAGCAATGAAGTTATCGGGTTTAGCCGAAATAAACACCACACCACGCAATGCTTTGTTATCGCGGATTTGTTTCAGAATGGCCCGCACCTGAGAAGCAAACTCTGCTTTCAGGGTGTTCATTTTCTCTCCGGGCACATCAATGGTGACAACAGCAACGTTATCCAGACGTACGTTTAGTGTAAAAGCCGATGTCATTTCCATTATTCCGCCTCCAGAACCATTGCCGCACCCAGACCACCAGCTGCACAGGCTGTCACTAAACCAAAACCGCCGCCACGACGACGCAGCTCATGGAGGGTTTGAGTGATCATGCGCGCACCGGTGGCAGCAAAGGGGTGTCCATAGGCAATCGATCCGCCCAGCACGTTAAATTTACTGTCATCAACCTCGCCAGTGGCATGCCCCCTGCCCAGCACGTCGCGGGCAAAACGTTCGCTACCCAACAGCTGAAGATTCGCCAGCGTTTGCGCGGCAAAGGCTTCATGCATATCGATCAGGGTTAAATCTGCCATCGTCAGACCGGCTCTCTCCAGGGCAAGCGGTGTTGACCACGCCGGTCCCAGCAGCATGTCCTGCCAGACATCGATGGCGGTAAAAGCAAAACTACGCAAGTACCCCAGCGGCACCAGCCCCAACTCTTTCGCACGCGACTCTGTCATCATGATCACGGCGGCTGCGCCGTCCGTTAGCGGGGTACTGTTTGCCGCAGTGACGGTGCCGTGCTTGCGGTCAAACGCCGGACGTAGTTTGGCGTAATCGGCCAGCGTAGAGTTACCGCGAATGTTGTTATCTTCTGAAAAAGGATCTTTAAACGGTGGCGCGTAGGTAGTCATTACCTCATCTGCCAGCTTTCCTTCAGCCCATGCCTGAGCGGCACGCTGATGAGAGCGGTGCGCCAGAGCATCCTGCTGCTCTCGGGTAATACCATAGGTTTTGGCCATTTGCTCAGCCGTATCCCCCATACGCAAACCGGTAGAATACTCGGCGACGGCTGGCGGCACAGGCATCAGGTCACGTAAGCGCAATCGGGAAAAGAGTTTAAGACGTTGACCGGTTGTCCGGGCCTTATTGACATCCACCAGCACCCGCGCCAGCTTTTTACTAACGCCAATAGGCAAGACTGACGAGGAGTCCGCACCACCCGCAATTCCAGCACGAATAGACCCCGCCATCAGGCTTTCCGCGACATTCGCCACCGCCTGGAAACTGGTCGCGCAGGCCCTGCTCACGCTGTATGCATCGGTATGTACATTCATGCCGGTTCCCAGCACAATTTCACGAGCAATATTTGGTGCTTCAGGCATTTGCACCACCTGACCAAAAACCAGTTGCTCGATCACATCGGCAGGAATTTCGCTGCGCGCCAGCAGCTCACCGACGACCATTTTACCTAAATCAACGGCGGGAATGCCATGAAACGCGGTAGCCTGACGAGCAAATGGCGTACGCAATCCACTTACAATGGCAATACGGTCGCCCTGGCGGATAACCAGCGGTAAAGCCTGACTCATAACACTCCCCTGTAAAAAAATAAAATAAGTGGTCTGACCTGATCATAGTCTTAACCAATTTTTTACATTTAGCCAAGCGGGGAGAAAAGAAAGTGGGAGCTAAGACACAGTGAATAATCACTGACAGTTACGAAAAAGCCCTTGCTATCAGATAGCAAGGGCTTTTGCAGAGGGGATTAACGCAGGCCCAGCTGGAAAATCAGCGTTTCAGCTTCACAGGCAAAAACAAAGTCGATATCCAGACGCACACCTTCTGACACTTCAGTAAAGGTCGAAGTGATTTGGCAAGGCTCAGATTCCACGCCACGTGCCTTTTCAGTCAGAGCGGCCAGTGTTTCTTCTGCCTCTGCGCGATTCGCGAACACACGGCTGTAGGACGCGGTGCAATCGGAGTTGTCCATGATGGTGCCAACATCCATACAGCAGCAAACCGGGGTTTCATCAGCACTGCATTTACTCATTGTAGATTTCCTCTGTATTCGCACCTGAGGTGCCAGATAAACGATAGGGATATTTTACGCTCCCATTATTCGCCTCTCCAGTCGTTAATTGTACGAAATGCGATAAGTGACCGAAATCACACTTAAAAATGATCTAAAACAAAAATCGCCCAAACAGGTGAGTGCGCACCTCCGCAATTTTGCCAGCTGGATCGCGTTTCTCTGATCAAATTTGAAAATATTTATAAACATACTTGCAACATTCCAGCTGGTCCGACCTATACTCACGCCACTGGTCTGATTTCTAAGTCGTACCTCAGACCCTACACTTCGCGCTCCTGTTACGGTATGTAACATTGTTTGTATAAAAATAAATCTATGAGGTTATGGTCATGAGCCAGAAAACCCTGTTTACAAAGTCTGCTCTCGCAGTCGCAGTGGCAATTATCTCCACACAGGCCTGGTCTGCAGGCTTTCAGTTAAACGAATTTTCTTCCTCTGGCCTTGGCCGGGCATATTCGGGTGAAGGCGCAATTGCAGATGATGCAGGAAACGCCAGTCGTAACCCGGCACTGATTATGATGTTCGATCGCCCTACTTTTTCTGCGGGTGCAATTTTCGTTGACCCGGATGTAGATATTTCCGGTCGCTCGCGTATTGGCAATGACGCCAGCCAGGATAATATCGCCCCAACAGCCTGGATACCGAACGTGCATTTTGTTGCTCCGATTAACGATCAGTTTGGTTGGGGGGCCTCAGTCACCTCTAACTACGGCCTGGCTACGGAGTTTAACAATAATTACACAGCAGGCTCGATGGGCGGAAAAACCGATTTGGAAACGCTCAATCTAAACCTGAGCGGTGCTTATCGCCTGAACAATCATTTTAGCTTCGGTCTCGGTTTAAACGCCATCTATGCCAAAGCGAAGCTTGAACGCTATGCAGGCGATTTACCACAGCAGATCGTTGCAGGCTCCGGGGGTAGAATTCCTCCATCACTGGCTGCGCAATATCCGGCAGATACACAGATTGCGCGCTTGAAAGGTGACGAATGGGGCTTCGGTTGGAATGCTGGTCTTCTTTATGAAGTAGACAAAGATAACCGCTACGGTTTCACCTACCGTTCTGAAGTAAAAATTGACTTCAACGGTGATTACCGCAGCAATCTGCCATCAATGGATCGTATTCCTGCGCAGTTGCGTCCAGTGTTCGCCAGCCTGCCAGCAGGAACCAACGGCAGTACGATCGATGGTTCACTTGATCTAAACCTGCCGGAAATGTGGGAGTTTTCAGGTTATAACCGCGTTGCACCACAGTGGGCGGTTCACTACAGCATGGCTTATACCAGCTGGAGTCAGTTCCAGGAGCTGAAAGCAAAAGGCAACAACGGCCAAACCTTGTTCTATAAAGAAGAAGGCTTCAAAGACTCCTATCGCATCGCGCTCGGTACTACTTATTACTATGATGATACCTGGACGTTCCGTACCGGTATCGCCTTTGATGATAGCCCGGTTCCGGCAAACCGTCGTTCCATCTCTATTCCGGATCAGGACCGCTTCTGGCTGAGCGCGGGCACAACCTACGCCTTTAATAAGGATGCCTCGTTGGATGTTGGCATCTCTTATATGCACGGTCAGAAAGTGAAGTTCGAAGAAGGCCCATACTCCTTTGAATCTGAAGGGAAAGCCTGGTTGTACGGTATGAACTTGAACTACGCATTCTGATTTTCTTCAGACGTAAAAAAGGTGAGCTTTTTAGCTCACCTTTTTATTTGCCCAATTCCTTACTCAGAATCGATCTCTTTTAAATCGTCCTGAATGTCTTTCGCGTTCGGGTTTTCTTCTGGTTTGAGTTTCCCACCGTTCGCAATAAAGTCATGGCGCTGGAAGTAAGCTTCACGCACCATAATGTAAGGATCGGAAGACTGACGCAGCAGACCGTCAGAGTCGAGCAATTGCGCGCGAGTTTCAATCCCTTCAACCGTCCATTTGCCTATCGACAACGGCCAGGTCAGCCAGGACAGTACCGGATACAGGGTATCGACCATATCGCCGCCGTCATCACGCAGTGTGAAACTACCGTAGAACGGAAGCTGCATATACGGCCCGTAACCCACGTCATAGTGGCCTAACGTACTGCCAAAGCGGTGTGGTTCAACGCGCTGCAACTTCGGATTAGCCATACCTGCCACATCGATAAAGCCGCCCATACCTAACAGGGTATTCAGGAAAAAACGGGTAAAGTGCACCATCCCCTGATAAGGATCGCCTTGCAGGAAATAGTTGACCATGACGGCCGGTTCTTCAAGGTTCCCCGTAAAGTTGCTTAAACCATTACGCGCCGGCTGCGGAACATAATCACGCCAGGCCACTGCTACCGGTCGAACAACATAGGGATCCAACACGTTAAAGTTGAAGTTGTACATGGTACGGTTGAACCCTTCAAATGGGTCCGAACGCCCCTGCTGTTCAGTACCGGAGCTCGCACACCCCACCAAAAGTGTGGTTCCCAGCGCAAGCGCCGACAGGCGAAGCTTCATAAGTATCTCCCTGTGTTTTATGGCTATCGCTGATTGCCATCCATGACGGAACGATGACGTATCCGCCTGTTTAGATGTGAGCGATTGTAACAGCACGTCAAATGATGTCTATATACCCTGTCTTACTGATTTGATCATAGCCTGGTAATACGCACTCCGCGGCGGTTCTATTCTAACTAACCCGATAAAAACAAACGTTACCATTTTTGCTATCTCAGACTTTCTCCCGCTGATTTTCAGACAAAAGCCGCTACGCTTTAGCAATACGTGCTTATTCAGGATTCGACCATGAATGACATCAAGAAAGATAAGATTGATCGACACAGCGACGAACTCGAAGTGGAAAGCGATGAAAAACTAACAGGGAAAAAGATAGAGCTTGATGAGGACAGACTCCCCTCCCGCGCCATGGCGATCCATGAACATATTCGCCAGGATGGGGAGAAAGAGATGGAGCGCGACGCAATGGCCCTGCTGTGGTCAGCCATCGCAGCCGGACTGTCGATGGGCGCCTCGCTACTGGCTAAAGGGATTTTTCACGTACAGCTGGAAGGTGTGCCAGGGGGATTTTTACTTGAGAACCTCGGTTATACCTTCGGCTTTATTATTGTCATTATGGCCCGCCAACAACTCTTTACCGAAAATACCGTCACCGCCGTACTGCCGGTGATGCAAAACCCTACCCTCGGCAATTTTAGCCTGTTGATGCGCCTGTGGAGCGTGGTACTGCTGGGTAATATTATTGGCACCGGGGTTGCAGCATGGGCGTTTGAACATATGCCGATTTTTGATGAAGAGACCCGCGATGCTTTCGTCAAAATTGGCATGGATGTGATGAAAAACACTCCTGTGGAGATGTTTTCCAACGCCATCATTTCTGGCTGGTTAATTGCCACGATGGTGTGGATGTTCCCCGCTGCCGGGGCGGCAAAAATTGTGGTCATTATTCTGATGACCTGGCTGATTGCGTTAGGCGATACCACGCATATCGTCGTTGGCTCCGTGGAAATTCTCTATCTGGTCTTTAATGGCACGCTGCACTGGAGTGATTTTTTCTGGCCCTTTGCGCTACCAACGCTCGCCGGGAATATCTGTGGCGGAACGTTTATTTTCGCGCTGATGAGCCATGCGCAGATCCGCAATGATATGAGCAACAAACGCAAGGAAGAAGCCCGGTTTCAAGCAAAGCGTGATGAGCAAACGCAGAAAAACCAGAAAAAACAGGCCTGAATGGTGACTGTTTGAGCAGTCGGGCGGCCTGAGACTTACCGTTGTGAGTAAAAAACGCTATACTCGTGCCGCTTCGTCCCCTTAGTTAAATGGATATAACGAGCCCCTCCTAAGGGCTAGTTGCAGGTTCGATTCCTGCAGGGGACACCATTTCTTCGTTACCCGCCATTTCCTATCATTACCAAAATCCCTGATATCACTGTCACACAAACATTTCGACGTTACCGAACATTACTCAACATGAATTGACTACGCCAAACTTTTGCGGGCATATTGTGGGCATACTGAAAAATGGCCATGGATTTATGCCCACATGCTTACGGTAAAGCAAATCGACGCAGCAAAGCTTGCGGAAAAATCATATCGCCTGGCAGATGCCGGAGGGTTATTCCTGTTCGTTCCCCCGTCAGGGAAAAAGGTGTGGCGTATGCGGTACCGATTCGAAGGGAAGGAAAAGACACTCGTTATCGGACCATACCCTCAAATATCTCTCACAGAGGCCAGGTCAAAACAGTCAGAAGCAAAAATGAAGTTGCTGGCAGGTGTTGACCCGGCAGAACAAAAGCAAGCCATTAAGAAGAAAGAGAAAGAAGCTCTAGCCGATTCGTTCGGTGACATTTTCCGAGAATGGCATGCTCACAAATCAAAGGTGTGGTCGAAGGGATATGCTGACGAGATGATGAGTATGTTCACGGATGACATACTTCCGATCATCGGCCATTTGCGCATGGAGGAAGTCGAGCCAATGACTCTACTAAGGGTCATCAGGCTGTTCGAGGACAGGGGTGCAATGGAACGCGCAGATAAGGCGAGGCGCAGATGCGGTGAGGTTTTCAGTTATGCGATCATAACCGGAAGAGCAAAATACAATCCATCGCCAGACCTTGCAGGGGCCATGAAAGGATATCGCAAGAACAACTACCCTTTCCTTCCTATGCATCGTATACATGAATTCCAGCGGTCTCTTAATGCGTACGGTGGTTGGATAGTAATGAAGATTGCCGCGCAGGTATTGCACTATACAGCTATGAGAACTGTCGAGATGAGATCGCTGGTATGGTCAGGAATAGATTACGAGAACAGGATTATCAGCATCGACCCGTCGGTAATGAAAGGCAGGAAGCTCCACATCGTTCCTATGTCAGATCAGGTCGTTGAGCTATTCAAAGTATTGCAGCATATAACCGGTCAGTATTCGCTTTGCTTCCCCGGCAGAAACGACAGGAAGAAACCAATCAGCGAGAACGCTGTTCTTGGCGTAATACGCAGTATTGGCTACGAAGGACAGGCAAGCGGTCACGGTTTCAGGCACCAGTTTAGTACTGTGCTGAACGAGAAGCACTGGAATAGTGATGCAATAGAAATGCAGCTGGCCCATGTCAGCGGTGGTACCAGATCTGTTTATAACCATGCTGCCTATCTCGACACGCGCCGGGAGATGATGCAGTGGTGGGCTGATTGGCTGGATGAAAAGGTGTCATAAGAAAACAACACAAAGCCTTGCAAGCCGACGCAAAGCTTTGTGTGTCCCGTTTTTGTCTCACATCACCGGACAGTAAAAAACCCCGCCGGAGCGAGGTTGGTTTGATTGGCCGAGAATTCGGCTGATTAAAATATCTTGCGCAAATCTACGCCATACACAGCAAGCCAAGCAGCGCGGGGCCACGACTTAACCGAGCCAAAACGCGGGTCGTCTACATCGCGTGGAGCGGCGTCATTCTCCCGACACCACTTACGAAGAGGCTGCCATTTGAACTTCTGGTTAAGCTTTTTCTCTACCGGAATGATGGCAGCGAAGTTTTTACCTTCGCCAAGCCGCTCAGCTAACTTATTCTTTTCACGCACTGCGATAGAGGCCGTTGTCATTGCAGTGACTTCGCGTTTTTCCGAGATCCAACGCTTTTCTTTCACGGCCCTGTCACGCTGTTCAGTAATAATTCGGTTCTCTTTCACCTTTAAAAGAAGGTCTTCGAGCGCCTCTTCATAAGTAAGCGGGATACCAGCCACTGGAGTGGGTCGGAAATATGAGTCTTCCAGACGCTCGAAGAAAGACCACGCTTCGTCTGTGTCCACGATTTTGGACATACGAGCTGCGCCCTTCTCGGTCCAAAAAACAACGGAGCGGGCTTTGGTCGAAATTTGTGCGTGACTGTTAGTCACTCGCAAATCCTTCAGCTCTTGTCCTTTAATAGTGAAGATATGAATGCCTTCAATGAATCGGCTAGCGTTGCGTGAAAGATTTTTCCGAATGTTAGCCTCGTCAGAACCATAGCCTACTGCCAGTGTTTCTGTTGTAACAACACGCATACCATTCCATTCAATCACCGGAAGCGGCTGGGGATCGACATTTGGTTCATGAACTGCTAAATTTAATGAAGTCATTGGTTGGACCCTTATGACAAGTTTCAATGGAAGCCGGTAGCTCGTAACTATCGGCTTTTCTATTTGCATCACTGCAACATTTCCTGACGCAAGTCACCATACCGCGCATCGCTGATGATGTATGTGTTCAAGCGCATTTACTCTACAATATGGCAAAGCTATGACCATAATTGCGAGGTAGATTGGGAAGTTAATGAGTGTTAAAATGTCAATAATTTATTTAAATTCATGGGTATCTATATGAACAATGAAAATAAAATTCCTGACTCTGAGTATATTGCCAGCAGGTGTTCCACACCGTTTATTGTTTGTGCAATAGCAATATTATGCTTATTTTTAATATTAAGCATTTTTTTCTAAGGGTTTAGTATGATTATAATCTCATACATTACATTGTGTTTATTAATTGTTATTTCCCTTTACGCACTATCTGTAAAAGCAGATGGAAAAATTGTAAATGTAATGGTCCCGTATTTAATAATAACCGTTCCAACACTATACGTTTTTGAGGGTGTGTTTGTTTACCTGTCAAATGTTCAGGGGTACACATCAGAATATTTATTCTTCTATACTTGTTATGTGCTCTATATAGCATCATTCGTGCTTTCATACCTTTACTCTCAAAGAAAGGAAATAGTTAGCGTCACAAAAGCAGGTCGTGAGACAAAGTACGTTTTCTCATCTATATTATTCACGCTACTTGCATTTGTGTTCTATCTTCCTGTTCTTATAGAGTTCAGGGAGTATATACTTAGTCCTCGCAGGATTTATGAGCTAACCCGGACAGGGTATGGTATTTATTTTTATCCATCATTAATGTTTTCGCTGGTAGCATCTATTTGTGCATTTTTTACACACAAAAAATCAAAATTATTTTGCTTTGCGCTTGTTTTAATTAACTGCATACTAATATTCCTTCACGGAAACAAGGGGCCTATATTTAGTATTTTTATATCATTCATTATTTATCTTTCTTACATTGAAAATAAACGAATAAGATTCATGTTCCTGGTTAAGTCATTTGCCGTTATAGCTGTCATTGTTACAGCATTTTTTGCATACACTTTTGCTGACGGAAACCCGATTGAGAACATGGCAAATTACTCTGACTATACTCGAAATGCTGTTCTTGTCGCATCATCAAACTTTGACTTTATGTATGGAAAACTTTTGATGGAGAGTGAGGTTTACTCAAGGATTCCGAGAGCAATATGGCCGAGTAAACCTGATGATTTTGGAGCATTGTATCTGGCAAAGGTATTCTTCCCTGAGGCATTCTACAGAAATGAGGGTGCGCCTGCGTTTGGGTACGGTGAACTATATGCTGATTTTGGGCTTTTCACACCTGTCTGGCTTATTGTATCAGGTGTATTTAAGGGTGTTCTGGCGAAATACTTTTCCAATAAAACCCAGGAAACTAAATCAGCTCATTATTTTATAATGTTCCTTTTTTGTATTGGTATAAGTGTGATACCTGTAAGCATGGGATGGCTTTTCCCTGAGCACTTAATGGTGGCATTAATGGTGTACATGGCATCATCTTTTGTATTATTCAAGGGAGTGAAATTCGTCTTCCTTAAGAAAAGAGCTTAAATAGTACGGCGGCGATGCCGCCGTTTTATTTAGTTCTGAAGTGTAAATGTTGTTCCTGTAAAGTTTGTTGGGTTAGCAGAGTCATCATTCCCTAAGTAAATTACTTTAGATGCATTAAGAATGACAGTTGAGTTTCCAGATGTTGATTTTGTGGTTAACCCTTCAATAATATGCTTTTCCCCTCCGCTGATTCTAAGTCCGGCAGCTACACCGCCCTGAGCTACACCGCCTCTTACGCGGATCATCCCTAGGTTATCGCCTACATATAAACCACCATTAGTTCCTATGAATTCGGTATTTTGAATTTCTACGTTAGCTCCGGATACCACCCCTCCGTGTCCGTTATTGGAAACAGAACGGCAATCATTCATTTTTGATTTGATATCAATAGCATTTGAACCAGAAACAACTACGTTCACATTTTCCCATGGGAAGCGATTTGCAACTGTAGTCGGGGAAATTATCGATGCCGTATGCAATGAACAGTTAACATACGTTGCATCATCTCCAAACAAGGTATATCCAACATATTTGCCTGAAAGGTGTATGTTTTCAAGCGCCCCGTAAGTTCGTATGGAGTACATGTTTGCGTTAGCAGAGTCAGTAATACAGTCAACGTTTATTTCACCGTCCGCGCTGTTTTCAATGTATGCCCCGTGCCCTTCGTTGTTAGATGGTTGGTCTTTTTTAATAATGCCATTTATTCTGAAGTTAGAGCAGTTACTTATCCCTACCCCAGAGCGAGCTGGCGATGTTGAAGAGCAATCATCAACTATGAAATGTGAAACATTAATGAATGTACCCAAACCAGAACCGTCGGCAGTTACCGTTCCGTCAGAGTTGTAACCATTGTTTGCATTTATAACACCGGAAATTATCAGATCAAGTCTCGCTTTGGTACCGCTGGTATTGTTAACGTCTATACTGTCAGCCCTGTTTCCAGTGATGGTTCCGTTAGAGATAACACCTCTAATTGGCATTACACCAAAACCTGACCAAGCGAGCTGTATTCCTGACATGGCGTTTTCTGTTATGTCAAAGTTAGTAACAACATAGTCTTTGCAGTTACTGGCGATATAAATACCATTACCCGCATTCATGTGTGAGGTTAATCCATCAATGATAAATCCAGAGCAGTCCCACAGCCTTATAGCTTGAACCCAATCGTAATAACCTGTCAGTGGAATAACACCAGACTTTTCAACCTTCCATCCGTTTAACTTAAAATGGTTACAGTATCTGAAGTGGTTAGCCGCAAGATTATTGTTTAATCCACTACCAAGGTTTGCGCAATTTAATTCAAAGTTATCGCAGTATTCTACGTAGAAAGCCTCGCGATAACGGTTATCGACGAATGATCCTGTTAGCTTCCAGCCATCGGAGTTTGTAATTTTAAATGCTGGTAGCAATCCGCCATCCTGATCTTTTCTGTCTACGGCACCGGTAGCGGGCTTAGCTGAAATATTGATTACACTGCCGTTTACATGGCCATTCCAGTTATCTTTGTTATCAATAACGACAGAGCTTACGCCAACATTCGTTAAATCAATAACCCATTTAAATTTAGTCCCTGATGCTGCGATAAGCCGTTCTATTGCTGCCTTGTTATCAGTGCCGGTAGTTCCGTTCCAGTCACCAACAGCACCTGCCCATGAGGCATATAAATCACCGTTAGTCTCTCTTACCAAGCGGGTTCCATCTGATGTGACAAAAACACGCACACCATCATCCGCTAGTGATGTATCACTTGAGGCGTAAAGGGTTCCACCGCCAGTGCCAGGATGCTCTGAATGATATCCGAGCAACAATACTTTCTTACCAATTGGTACGGAAAGCGTTCGCAACGTGATTACATCAGGACACACACCAATCAGGGAAAAACCATTATAAGAAGCTAAATTAGTTCGTAATGCCGCATCGCCAACGCTTAACCACTTCCCTACTCCGATGCCGCCTGTTGATTCAGGGGTTGAACTTGCCGGAACCTCTTTAGGGAACTCTCCATCCCAACGATAATATTCCCCAGTAGCTTCAAGGCGCAGAACTTGGTTTGGCAGCGTGAGAGAGTTCCCGTCCTCAAAGCTATCCAGAGTGATGTACCCGAACTGAGAAATTGCCTGCTGCGCCACCCAGCGAAGCCCTTCAATCGTGTAATGCGCATGTCCAAATCTGTCAATGTATTGTCGAGCCATTGATGTGACAAACTCGTCAATTTTCCCCGCGTTGAATTTCAGATCTTGCGGCTTTTCACTCGGTACTGGCTGGTTAGTAGGTGTAGTGCTCATAATTTCCCCATTAAAAAACCCAGCTCAGTGGCCGGGTCTTGTTGGTCGGTGAAGGTCTCATTGGTAAATGGCGTCGCTGTACTCTGCTACGGTAAGAGATACCGTGTTATCTGAATTTGGTTTGATGCTGTTTACCGTCCATAGTTGGCTGTCCAGTTCTTCCACTGTCGCTATGAGATAGCGCGACGGGAGTTGCACTGTGTCTCCGTTCC